>Ga0074199_1000950_pt1 | contig 32294 bp, 29 predicted proteins | sample EPASupsiteSAE347_FD_64528 | JGI IMG/M metagenome (GOLD analysis project Ga0074199, IMG submission 64528) | Bioremediated contaminated groundwater from EPA Superfund site, New Mexico - Sample SAE3-47 | ecosystem: Environmental > Aquatic > Deep subsurface > Groundwater > Contaminated ... | reverse complement strand
AAAACCGGGTGGTTGTGGCGTAGCCTATCATTCCCGTCGCGACAAATATGAAGAAATCTCATTGGCCTTATCGTCCGGTTTTGGATCTGAATGCCTATCCGATAGATAAAGTGCTGTTTTCAGATGGTAATGCAGAATCTTCTTAAGAAACGCGGATCGTTGACTCGTAGGTGGAGTGCGTAGGAAACGTTTCCTAATACTTTCTATGGGGACCTCTCATTTTTGGCCAAAGTTATGGCCTTATGTACCGCAAAAGATACGCCAAGTATTAGCCAAGAAGCAAAATCAAGCGATGCCGCCCGTCTGTGCCGGTTCATCTTCCCCAGTACACCCCAACAAAACAAAAACGTTGACTTTTTTGATCTTACAGGTTATGCGCCGTCAATTTTAATCACCAGGAAAAGGAGAGCGGGAAATATGGGAAAACTATTTGGGACGGATGGGATCAGAGGGGTGGCCAACCAATACCCGATGACGTCAGATCTGGCTCTGAACGTCGGCAAGGCAACGGCCCATTATTTCAAGCGCAAGGATCACCGGCCGAAGATCATTATCGGCAAAGACACGCGGATATCCGGCTATATGATCGAAAATGCCCTGGTATCGGGAATTTGCTCCATGGGCGTGGATGCCATCATGGTCGGGGTCATGCCGACGCCGGGCATCGCCTTTCTCACCCAGAGCATGCGGGCCGACGCGGGCATAGTCATTTCCGCATCTCACAACCCCTACCAGGATAACGGCATCAAGATTTTTTCGAATGACGGCTACAAGCTTCCCGATGACACGGAACTGGAAATTGAAGATCTGATCCTCAAAAATGTCATGCACACCCTCCATCCTTCCCCCCAGGAACTCGGCAAGGCCTATCGTATCGAAGGGGCCAGGGATCGCTATATAGTTTTTCTGAAGAGCGCCTTTCCCAAGGAATATACCCTCGAAGGGATGAAGATCGAGCTTGATTGCGCCAACGGGGCCACCTATCGCGTTGCTCCCCAGACATTTATCGAGTTGGGGGCGGAAGTGACGGCCCGTTTCGACCAGCCGAACGGTTCCAACATCAACGACAATTGCGGATCCCAGCATACGGATATGCTGGTGGAAAAGTTGATGAAGAGAAAAGCAGACGTGGGATTTGCCTTCGACGGCGACGGAGACAGATTGATCGCCGTGGATGAAAAGGGCGATGTCCTGACGGGGGACCAGATCATGGCTGTTTGCGCCAAGGTCATGAAACAAAAGGGGAAACTCACGAATAACCTGGTTGTGGCCACGGTAATGAGCAACCTCGGCCTCGGCCAGGCACTGAAGTCAATGGGGATAGACATGGTCGCCACAAAGGTGGGGGACCGGTACGTCCTCGAAGAGATGAAGGCCAGAGGGGCCTCCATCGGGGGAGAAGAATCGGGCCATCTTATTTTCCTCCAGGAACACACAACGGGCGACGGCATTCTCAGCGCCATCCAGTTGCTCATCGCCATGAAGGAAGAGAATAAACCCCTCTCCGAACTGGCAAAGATCATGACTGTCTTCCCCCAAAAGCTGATCAATATCGATGTCAAGTCCAAGCCGGACATCACCACGGTGCCGGAGATTGTCCAGGCCATCAAGGTTGTAGAGGACGACCTTGGCGAAAAGGGGCGGGTCCTGGTTCGCTACTCGGGAACGCAGAATATGTGCCGCGTTATGGTTGAAGGACCGACAAATGAGGAAACGGAGCGGCATTGCCGGCAGGTGGCAGATATCGTAAAAAAGGCGATCGGATAAGGAGGTCCTATGTCATTCAAAGTTATCATTACCCGGGATTACGACCATATGAGCGAAGTAGGGGCCGGGATTGTCATGAAGAATATTCAGGATACCTTGGCCGGCAAGGGCAACTTTGTTCTCGGCCTGGCTACGGGAAACTCCCCTGCCGGTCTTTACAAAAACCTGGCCCGGGAAGCCAACGGCGGGGCATTTGACGCCGGAAGAATCGAGAGCTTCAATCTCGACGAATATATCGGCCTCCCCGGAGAAAACGCCCAGCAGCGGGCTCTCCACCCGGAGAGCTATTCATATTTCATGATCCAGGAACTCTTTGGATTGCTCGGAAAGAAATTCCGGGAAACAAGCGTCCCCTGGGGAACATTGATCGATCAGCGGCAGTTGGAGGCAGAGCTTGCCGCCCATCCCGGCGACTGGGAGGGACAGGGAACGGACAAGGGTAAGGCCATCGTCATCCGGCGCGACGCCGCCTCGGACTATCTGCGCTGGATCCGCAGCGTCATTCTCGACGCCTATGAAAAGAAGATCAAGACCCAGGGCGGCATCGATCTGCATATTATCGGCGTGGGCGGCAGGGGCCATGTGGCCTTCCATGAATCAGGGATACCCTTTGGGGGAAACCGGATGCTCCTGGTGCAGCTTGACGACAATACCATTGACAACGCCGTCGCCGACGGACATTTCCCGCGCCGGGAGGACAGCCCCCGTTTTGCCATCTCCATGGGGGCCGAGCTTGTCTATGAGGCAAGAGCCGTCCTACTGCTGGCCAATGGCAAGCGCAAGGCGGACCCCGTCGCCGAATCCCTCCTCAGCGACCCCACATCGCTTGTTCCCATCTCCTACGGGCAAAAGTATGCCAAGGAGGGGGGCGCCATGATCTATGTTATCGATCAGGACGCCGCGCAAAACGTCCTCGCCAATGCAGAAAAGATCAAAGGGCGGGGGATAGAAATCGAAGATAAAAGATTAGGATAGAACGCTTTATAGATGCAGGCATTACAAGAAACCCGTCGTCCTGTTATCGCCATCGGCAGCGGGGCATTTGAAAATATCCTCCGTTGCGACGGCGTGCTCCATTTGGGCAGAAAACATATCGTGGCACAGAAAGAAAGCCTGGGGGGAAGCGGATTGAATTACACCCTCAGGCTCCTTGCCGCCGGCAGGGAAGTCTTGCCCATCCTGCCCGTGGGCAATGATCCGCTGGGGCAATTGATCCGGGAAAGCATCCTCGCCGCCGCAGAAATAATTCCGGCCCTGGAACGTCTTAAAAAGTTCCTGGCCCCCCGTAAATTTTTTGTCCCCAACGTCAGAACCCCCCGTTCTACGATCCTTGTCAATCAGCTTCAGACAACTGTATTTTCGGAAAAATTCGTCGAGGGTAAAAGCTTCCGCCGCCACCTGGAAAAACGCTTCCACGAGATAGAAGAGCGCCTCGGGATCATGCCGGGGGCGGTCATGATCGGTCACATCTACAGCGACAAGAGCAACGGCCATCCCCATGTGCCCGGCGAATGCACCCGGTATATCATCGACCGCTGGCAGGGGAAATCGCCAATTTTTCTGAATCTTGGCCATAGCCAGATCGAATTGGGCATCGATTTTTGGGAAGAAGCGTTCCGGCAGGCGACGGTTATCCAGATGAATATCTGGGAATACAAGAATCTGATGAAAAAGGAAGAGCGTCTTCCCTCCCTCCGGGAGATCATCGACTGGTTTACGGACCGCAAGATCAACGCTGTCATCAGCATGGGCCGTTTCGGCGCCCTGGGCACTTATGGCGACGGTAAGGACGGCCTCATCTATGGGCAGTCCCTCCTTCCCCCTGAAATGGTTATGGATACGACCGGGGCAGGTGACGCGTTTGCCGCCGGCCTGGCCGCATCACTGACAGGAAAACGGGATTTCAACTTCCATAATTTCCATGACGCCATGGCGGAGGCCGGCGTCTGGGCATCCTTCGCCTGCACCACTTACGGCGGTTCCGGGTCCTGCCCCGGCAAACACGCACTGGCAAACTTCCTCCGGGAAATTGGGGGAGATCATCATGCGTCAGTCAGGATTATCAAAAAAGAGTCGGCCGGGCCGATGCTCGAAATGATGGACCTACTGTATCGCTAAAACCACACTTTCTTATCTGAAAATGCACATCTATATAACTGGATTCATTGATCATAATATTTCCTCCCCTTCAAGGGGAGGATTAAGGTGGGGATGGGTCTCGCATTTTCATCCCTCTTTGTGACGGCATGCTGTCGTGAGCGTTTCATCTTGACAGCCCTGCCTGCCGGATCAACGCCTCTAAGTAACGTGATTTAACCTGTTCACTGGCCATGAGCTGCTTGACCGGTGGAAGCTTGAGGATGGCCCCCAGGATGGCCGCCATGAACCGGTGGCTCATGAGGGCATGATTGTCGAAGATGAGGTTCTGAAGTTTCCCCCGCTCGATGGCCATTACGACGGCCTGATGAACGGCGTTCAGAGGCGGGATAACCCGTTTTGAGCGTTCTTTCAGAACAATGGCGCCCTCGGGACATTCCCGGACGCAAAGTCCGCAACCCAGACAGATTTCTTCGTGGAGATGGGCTTGCTTGCGTTTTGGCTTATGGGGATCGTTGGCCGAGACGAGGCCCATCGCCGCAACGGGACAGACCGAAACGCAGCGACCACAACCCTTGCACTTTTCCTCCCGCAAAGCGGGCAGGTAGCTGGTAGTGTGAATGGGATGCATCAGGCCGAACCGCCGGGCCGACGCCATGGCCTCGCAGCAACATCCACAGCAGTTGCAGATGAAGCCGATCCCTTCCCGGACGTTGGATCCGAACTGGACGAGCTTGTTATCCCAGGCGACCTGGAGGAGGTCCAGGCATTCCTCTTTGCTCACGGAACGGGCGTGGCGGTGCTTGATCAGGGCCTGGGCGGGTTCATTGAAGGTCATGCAGATCTCTTGCGGGGCGGCGCAGGACCTGCCTAAATGTGCCATCTTGTGGCGGCAGTAACAGAGGCTTACCCCCCGGTGAGCTGCCGTTTTGATCACCTCCGTCGCCCGTTCATAATCGAGGATGCACAGGGTGACATCATCAGTTTCGGGAATGGGAATGGCCGGTTCATGTACGAAGATGCGCCCCACCTGGGTCTCCCCCGTCATGAAGAGGGCCTTGAGAAAATCCTCTTCTACATGGACATACTGATGAAGAAGCTCGCTCAGGACCTTCTGGTCAATATCTCCCCGGAGGCGCATCAGGGAAAATTCAAAAAAGCCAATCATGGGCGGCGGCAGGATATAGGTCTGGACCCCGTCTTTTTCCACATCAAGGAGGATGGCCCGCTTAGCCAGGTCTTCGAGAATCTTCCCGGTTTCCGCCTCGGAAAGCTTCCAGATCCGCGCCGCTCTCTGCACGGAAAAAGGACGGATGGGCAACTGGGAGACCATCGCCGCATCCCGCTCGCTGAAAAGGATCTTCAGAATCTTGAAGAGGGATTCCGAAGGCGTCGCCCCCTGGGAGAAGCGGTTGAGACGCTCTACGAGTCCGGTGTAACCTGTCCTTACAAGATGATGGCTCAATCAGACCTCCCGACGAACAATATGATTGTCGCCCTCGACGGCGGCGACTCTATACTCGGTTAAAGCACAAAAGATCAATCTCCACAATAATGGATATAACATTCCAGAGGTATTTGCACTAATCCCTACATCCTGCTATAGAACACAGCCATGTATAGCACCTTGCTCCTCATCCCCGCCGCCGTCAAGGTCGGGGGGACATTTCTGGCCATCCTTATTGCCAACAGGATCGGGCTGCCTCTGGGCCTGGCCATTCTTATTTTTTCCGTTGCTCTTTCCTCATGGGCAGGAATGGACGGGCATGATCTTCTCTCTCAACTGGGCCTTTTCAAAAAGCCGGAGAACTATCTCCTGCCCGTTGTTATCCTGCTCCTGCTCTTTTTTACCGAGGCCCTTAACAAGACAGGAAGAATGACCCAGACCCTGGAGGCAATGAAATCGTGGCTGGGCAACCGGAAGTGGCTGTTTGTGGGTCTGCCGGCCCTGGTGGGCCTGCTGCCGATGCCGGGAGGGGCGCTCTTTTCCGCTCCCCTTGTAGACTCGGTGGACAGCGAAAAAGATCTCGATGGCCCCCTCAAGGTTGCCATCAATTACTGGTTCCGTCATATCTGGGAATACTGGTGGCCCCTTTACCCCGGCGTGATTCTGGCGATCCGTTATTCCGGTCTCCCTTTTGAGCTCTTTTTACTCTTGCAAGCCCCCTTCACCATCGCCGCTCTGGCGGGCGGGTATGTATTTATTCTGAAAAAGGTGAAAAAGGTCAACTCCGATCCCAATGAGAATTCGCCCCTGCCCTTTCAGGAGATTGTTTCCGGCAGCGGCCCCATTGTCCTGCTGATTGTCATTTCCATTACCGGATCAGTCGTTCTGCCCTTTTGGCGTCTATCGGGTACCCTGTCCAGTCTGCTGGCCATGCTGACGGGGTTAATAATCGCAACAGGCATGGCGTTTCGGGGGCGCGGCCACGCATGGAAGGAGACCATGAAACTGTTCACTAAAACCCACGTCTGGAATATGATCCTCCTGGTGATAAGCATTCAGGTCTTCTCCGGCGTCCTGCAATACCCCCTGGGGACGGCCGGGAAAACCATTGTCGCAATCATGCGGGATGAATTTGTCGCTTACGGGATTCCCATCGTGCTCCTGATGGCTATTATTCCGTTTATCTCAGGAATGGTAACCGGTGTCGCCTTTGGATTTGTCGGGGCCAGTTTTCCCATCATCTTTGCCCTTATCGGGGAAAATCCCGGCCTGAATGTCGCCGCCGCGGTTACCGCCCTGGCCTATGCCTGCGGTTACGCGGGTATGATGCTTTCGCCCATGCACATCTGCTACGTCGTCACCTGCGAATACTTTCACACCCCCCTCTGGAGAACCTACCGTTATATAATCGGTCCCACTTTGATCATTACCCTTGCCGCCATTATCCTGTCGGCCCTTTATTATCACCTGCTATAAATTTATTCACCCGATTCATCTTATCTTGAATATTATCATATGCCGTGTTACATGGTTTACCGAAGGTGGCGTGTCTTAATGGGTGAGCATTTCCATGTCAATGAAATCTATTGCCAATGCATGTCAAGATGTTCAGGATAGCAGATTACACAATCAGTTTATCCTTGATTACCTGCATTCCGTCGCGACCATTCAGGATGAACGTATCCAGAAGCGCTTGCTGGCGGAATTGATCCGGGAATATGTTGTCCTGGAGAAAAGGGTGGACGGACTGTTGAAAAACACCCTGCCCGAAACGGTAGCCAATGAAATAAAGGACAGCGGTAGATTTGCCCCCCGCCCCTTCGATTGCACCATCCTTTTTTCCGACATTGCCGGTTTCACCCGCCTGGCGGAAAGTATGCCGGGCGAGGCGTTGATCGTGATGCTCGATCGACTTTTCCAGGGCATGGACGACCTGGTCAAGGAATTCCGGGGAACGAAGATAAAGACGATCGGCGACGCCTACATGGCCGTTTTCGGGGCGCCCCTCACATACGACGATCATGCCGTAATGGCCGTGCGGACGGGGATGGCGATGCTGACATTCGTCGCTTCCTTCAACAGGGAAAATGATCAACAGCTTCAGATTCGCATCGGCGTCCACACGGGCCGGGTCATGGCCGGGGTCGTCGGCAAGGAAAGGATGCAGTTTGACGTCTTCGGCGATCATGTCAACATCGCCTCCCGGTTTGAATCTGCGGGAAAAACCGGTCGAGTGAACCTGTCTCACGAAACTTACCTGTTAACCAGGGACTTTTTCGCCTTCGAGGAACGGGGAGAAATAGCCCTGAAAAATAAAGCAAACATGAAAGCATATTTTGTGACGGGAGAGAAGTGATGGAGTCGATGAATTATCAAAGAGGATATGACCGGCCGATCGAGGTCGCGGACAATATCTACTGGGTCGGATTTCACGAGGAGCGGTCAAACTTCCATTGCAATCCATATCTTATCGTCTCCGGGGACCGGGCGGTTTTGATCGACGCCGGAAGCCGTCCCGATTTCGCCGTCGTCATGATGAAAATTCTCCAGACCGGGATCGCGCCGGAACAGATTAACGCCTTGATCTATCACCACGTCGATCCCGATTTGTGCGGTTCCATGTCCAATATGGTCGACATCTGCGCAAACCCCGAACTGGTAATCCTTTCCGCGCCGGACAACAATATTTTTCTCAGTTATTATCTTGAAAAGGATAAACGCGCCCTGCTGAGATCAATAGACGCATACGGCGGCGAGTTTAATTTCGGCGGCAGAAGCCTGCAGTTTTTCAAAACGCCCTATGCCCATAACCCGGGTAGTTTTGTTACTTACGACGGTCAAACCAAAACTGTCTTCAGCAGCGATCTCTTCGGCAGCCTTTCGACGGAATGGGATCTTTTCATCGAGTTGGAGGACGACTGTTATTCATGTGAAGATTATTATCGATGCGTAAGGCAGAAAAAGTATTGCCCCCTCCCGGACCTCCTCAGCTTTCACAAGAACGTTATCCCTTCAGAAAAAGCGTTGCGGTATGCCATGGGTGTCATTGACAATCTTGATCTGGAGATGATCGCCCCCCAGCATGGAAGCATCTTCAAAAAGAAGCAGGACATCCATTTTATCGTCCGGAAGCTAATGGCCCTGGAAGGGGTGGGCATCGACGCCTATTAGTCAGGCCGTCAGACTTTCACCTTCAATTCCGCAATTTTTTCCAGAATGATTTTTTTGTGTTCCTGAGTCTGGGAGAGAATGGATTTCATGAGGTTATTGTATTCAATATCAGCGGCCTTCACGATCTCGGCATAATTCGACTCGAGAACAGATTGTTCAATGTCTCTGGCCATGATCAACATCTTGTCCCGGGAAAGCTCTCCCAGCGTCAAGCGTCTGATACTGTCTTTTAACCCCGCCGTTGCCGTATTGAGGGCAATCAGGTTGAACGGTCTGCCGATGGCGAATATTTCCTGCTTTTTGACGATGATATCCTTCATCTTTTGAATATTATCGGCATGCCTGATCTCGGCAAGGGCCAGATTATTCCACAGCGACTGATCCTCCGTCCATGCATCAGCGCAATGTTTATAAAAGTCGGAAAGCAACAACTCATATTGACTCATCGCTTCCAGCACCTTGGTAATTTTGTCGATATCCGCAACACTCATCATAACATCAATCCTCACTGGGCCGATTTATTGAGACCTTTGAAAAATGGCTTCGCCGCAACTCAAAAATCTTTTTCGCTTATCCGATGCAAACGCTTCCTTCTGCCAGCGGTACTATAAAAAGAAGACCTCTTCCTGTCAAGGCAAATGATATTTTGCTGTTTTCCTTGACTAAGGGAATGATTATTCTTATATTACCAATCAAATGCACATCAGGGTAAATATGAAAGAGCGTCCGAAGCACCTTTTTCCTTGGTAATCATAAATCATGAATTCTTTGCCCATCGAGGTGATTGTCCTGCTGTTCCTCGTGTTGCTTAACGGGTCCCTGTCCATGGCGGAGATGGCCCTGGTATCCTCACGGCGGGCAAAGCTGAGGGTCGAGGCGGAAAATGGGGATGCGGGGGCGGAAAAGGCACTGAGCATATCGGAGGAACCGGGGAGCTTTCTCTCTACCATCCAGATCGGCATCACCCTCATCGGTATCTTGTCCGGGGCCTATGGCGGCGTAACCATAGCTAAATCTCTCAGCGCCTACCTTCAGCAGTTTTCGATTTTCCGTCCTTACAGCGAGACTTTGGGGCTTACCCTGGTAGTCCTGGTGATCACTTACTTGTCTCTTGTCCTGGGAGAACTTGTCCCCAAGCGCCTGGCCCTTTTCAGAGCGGAGAAAATCGCGTCGCTTGCAGCCTATCCGGTATATTACCTTTCCATTATCGCTTATCCCCTTGTCTGGCTTCTCAACGTCAGTTCCGAGATGTTTATGAAGATTTCAGGAATAAAGAAATCGGAAAATTCCGTGTCCGAGGAGGAAGTGAAGGTGCTGCTTGAAGAAGGGGCAGAGGCCGGCATCTTTCATGCCATGGAACACGAGATATGCCACCGGGCCTTCCATATCGACGACCTGGGTGTCAGGGATCTGATGACTCCCCGTCCGGACATTCTCTGGCTGGATGCGGGAAAGCCCTTTCCCTACAATCTTGATATCATCAGGTCAGGCCAGCACACTTGCTTCCCTGTAGGCAGGGGAAGCCTTGATCAGGTAATCGGGTTTCTCCATGTAAAGGATCTTTTAAAACAAGTAGCAGCAGCGGGTGCAGAGGGATTGGACATGATCCCCCTGCTGAAGAAACCCCTTTATTTTCCGGAAACAATATCCGCCTGGCAGGTTCTGGAACAATTCAAGACCTCCCCCATTCACATCGCCATGGTTGTTGATGAGTATGGAATCATCCAGGGAATGGTTACCATCAGCGATGTAATTCAGGCTATCGTGGGAGATATCCCCTCCATCAGCGAGGAAGAGGACAATCCAATCATCCAGAGGGAAGACGGTTCCTGGCTCGTGGACGGCACCCTGTCGATCGAAGATTTCAAAACCCATTTCCACATCGAGAGTCTTCCCGCCGAGGATAAGGGCGACTTTCACACCCTCGGCGGCTTCATCATGTCTTACCTGGAACGTATACCATCTACGGGCGACCATTTCCTATGGGAAGAATGGCGTTTCGAAATCGTGGACATGGATGGCAACCGGATCGACAAGGTTTTACTGAGTTCCAGACCGGCATCTTCCTGAAGGGAGCCTGCTTTGATAAAGATTCCCCGGTCATGTTATAATTGAGTTGAATGAGGGCATCAAAATGAGAAAGGCTGTAATTGCTTCCACAGGATCATACCTTCCGGGAACAGTTGTGCCGAATGAAGAACTCACCCAGTTCTCCCGGGAAGCCCAATCCCTGATCGGCAAGAAGACCGGGGTCCTGGCGCGGCGCCACGCCGGGGAAAATCAGTGCACCTCCGATCTGGCCCTGGAGGCGGCCCTGACCTGCCTGAAAAAGATCGATTTCCTCGCCGATGATATTGAAGGCATTATCCTTTCCACCTCTTCTCCCGACCGTATCCAGCCGGCCACGGCCACCAGGCTCCAGCACCTCCTCGGAGCCGGACGGTCCTTTGCCTTTGACATCAATTCCGTATGTTCGGGAAGCGTTTATGGCCTCCACCTGGCCGACGTCCTTGTGAAATCGGGGCAGTACGACAACATCCTTTTTGTCGCCGCGGAGGTCTATTCGCGATTTCTCAATAAAAAGGATTTTTCCACTTTTCCCTATTTTGGGGACGGGGCGGGGGCGGTCTTACTGCAAGGGAGAACTGATTCTTCCCGGGGCATCCTTCATTCCTGCCTGGCCACCGACGGCAGCCGCAGTGAGACGATCTCTATCCCCGGCGGCGGCTCGATGATGCCCTATGAGAAAATAAGCAATCCCCGGCTGGCTTTTTTTCGTATGAAAGGAGAGGATGTCTTGGCTTTCACCCTTGACAAGGGTCCCGAGATAATCCGGCAGGTCGTATCGGCAGCAAAGGTAATTTTGGAAGATGTGAGATGCTTCATCTGTCACCAGGCAAACATCAATATCCTCCACGGGATTGCCGCAGACCTCGGCGTCCCCCCCGAACGGTTCTACGTAAATCTGGACCGGTATGGCAACACTGCCAGCGCCTCCGTCCTCATCGCCCTCGATGAGGCCCGGGAGGAAGGGATCATTGACGAGGGGGATCTTGTCGTTACCGCCGCCTTCGGCGGCGGGTTGTCCTGGGGGGCCAACATCATCAGGATCTGAACCAGGTATAATCTGAAAGGAGGAAAGATATGGCAGATACGTTTAAAAAACTCAAGACGGGGATCGAAGACCTGTTTCCAGAGGCGGAGCGCCTTGCCGTCAGCTTGGATACACGCCTGGGAGACATTCCTGATTTCGACTCCATGGCAGCAGTCAATCTGCAAACCTTCATCGAAGAGAATTTTACGGTAGTCATTCCGCTTGATCTCCTTGGGGAAGATACAACCCTTAAAGATATCGTTGATTTAATCGAGAACCCCGGCAAGCTTGCCGCCGCGGAAAAACAAAGGCGATAATTATGGATCCTCTGGATATTCTGACTTCTTTCTGGAAGGTCAAACGCTCCTGGATGGACCGCTCTGAGGAAATGAATCAGCGGGTCATCGATCTCTTCCAGCGCCTGGAAGAAGTTACCCGGGAGGAATTTCCCCACCTTCTCTCCACTGAATTGCCTGCGGAGGACAAGTCCGACGCCGGCGAGGTATTTCTTGAATACGTCAGAAGAAATGCGAAGTTAAGCAGGCGATTTCATTCCATATTTAACGAATGGCTCAAAGGTCTCGTAGCAAGAAGCCGGGACCTTAACGATAAAGACCGGCAGCGGGCCCTCTTCTGGACCCAGCAGGTGATCAACGCTCTCGCGCCGGCAAACTTTTTCTGGACCAATCCCCTGGCCATAAAAAAATTCATCGATACCGGCGGCGGCAGTCTCACACAAGGTTTGTGCCAGGCATGGGATGACCTTTCCCGGGGGGATTATCTCTCCAGAATCGCAGATGAGAAAGCCTTTAAAGTTGGTGACAATATTGCCGTAACACCCGGCTTTGTGGTTTTTCGCAACGACCTGATGGAGCTCATCCAGTATGAGACGTCGACGAAAACAACTCATACCCTGCCAATTGTGCTGGTCCCCCCCTGGATCAACAAATACTACATCTTTGACCTCACACCTCAGACAAGTTTTGTCCGTTTCCTTAGAGATCAGGGCTTCACGGTTTTCGTCATCAGTTGGAAGAATCCGACGGCAATCATGCGTGATGTCACCTTTGCCGACTATATGTTCACGGGGGCGCTTAAGGCCATGGAAACGGCGAGGCACATCTGCAAGGTCCCCCATGTCCACGCGGCGGGATACTGTATCGGCGGTACAGCCCTGGCCGCCCTCATGGCCTGGATGAACCGGGGATCAGGGACCGGGGGACATCTGCCCGTGGCCGACTGGACCCTGTTTTCAACCCTGGTGGATTTTTCCGAGCCCGGAGATCTGGGTGTTTTCGTCAGCGAAAGGTCGATCGAGGCCACCGAAACCATCACACAAATGGACGGTTTTCTGGACGCCCGCTACCTGAGCTGGATCTTCCGGATCCTTGGCTCGGACAGTCTGATCTGGAGAAACTTTGTCCAGAATTACCTCTTAGGGGCCACGCCTCCAAAATCGGATATGCTTTTCTGGAACAGCGACAGCACCCGCCTGCCTGAAGCCATGTGCTCCTTCTATCTTCGCGAGTTTTACCTTCACAACAATCTTGCGAAAAAGGATGTCCTGTCACTGGGAAATCGGCCCATTGACATGGGAAAGATCAGACAGCCCTTATATGCAGTAGGCACGCAACTTGACCATATCTGTCCCTGGCGGGGAACCTACCGCACCTGCTGCCTGGTCGAGGCCCCCCGGCGTTATGTCCTCTCCAGTGAGGGACATATCACCGGTATCATCAACCCCCCTTCCGATGGCTCCCGAAGGAAATACTGGGCCGGGGAAGTCATGAAGCCGGGAGAACCGGACGACTGGCTGGAACATCAGGAGGAAAGACGCGGCTCCTGGTGGCGGGATTGGGCAGACTGGCTCGCAGGTCGCGGCTCGATCATGCAAAAACCTCCGACCATGGGATGCAGGAAATATCCTCCCCTGGAGAAGGCCCCGGGGACATACGTTCTTGAAACTTGACGGCTTCGCAAAAAGTCAAAAATGCCCTCCCCTTGAAGGGGGAGGAAATGAATTTGTTTTTACGAATTCATCAAATTTAACAATGAGGAGTAATCCATGGGGAAATGGGCACTGGTATTTCCAGGTCAGGGTTCGCAATACGTGGGCATGGGTTCCGATTTATTCAAGGAATTCGAGACTTTTCGAGGTGTTTTTTCCAGGGCGCGGGACATCACCGGCATGGATATCGCCCACATCTGCCTGGAGGGTCCACAAGACATCCTGGATCAGACCATCAACACCCAGCTCGCCATACTGACCTTTGAAATTGCCGCTTATGAGGTTTTTATAAGTCAGCTCGGCGCCTCCACCGCTCCAGCGATGGCGGCCGGGCACAGTCTCGGCGAGTACAGCGCCCTTTACGCGGCAGGTTCCCTGGGACTTGAAGAAGCAACAGCCATTGTCCAGGCAAGAGCAAGACGACATCAGGAGGCTTTGCCTCCCGGCGTCGGGGCCATGGCCGCCGTCCTTGGTCTCGATTGCGAAGCCGTGGCAAAAGTCTGCGCTGACTGTTCCCTCCCGGGAGAATCCCTCGATCTGGCCAATCTCAATGCTCCGAACCAGATCGTCATCTCGGGAAACGCCCGAGCTGTCGAACGGGTGGGAGAGATGGCCAGGGAAGCAGGGATCAAGAAATTTGTACCCCTGCCCATCAGCGTCCCCTGCCACTCACGTCTGCTTAGCGGAGCCGCCGAGCTTTTCAGCGGTGATCTCGCAAAAATTGCTTTTCGGCCCTCCCTGATACCTGTCATTCCCAATTATGATCCTTCCCGTCTTCATTCCCCTGACGATTCCCGGGAACTCCTGCAGCGGCAAATGGTATCTCCGGTGCGCTGGCAGGAAACAGTGGAAAAAATGATTACCCTGGGCGTAAGGACGGTCGTAGAAATAGGCCCCCGCAAAGTCCTCTCCGGATTGATCAAAAACATCGATCGGCATATGCGACTCCTTTATGTCGGTGACGTGGAATCTCTCCTGAAAACGGCTGCATCCCTGCAATCAGAATAACCTGAAGAAATAAAAAAGATTTGAAATTTCACCGTGAAAAGTGCTACTGGTTATGGGTTTTTAGTATACAGCGATCAGTAAGGAGTCACAGGGTATTATGGGGAGGGGCAAATGAAAAAACAAACGAAAACAAAATGGGTAGTGTTTCTGTGCATGGCGGGCCTGCTGGTTTTTTTGGGGCTCTATCGCTACAGTATGGTGTCGGCTGCCCTGGACCGGTCTATATACAAAAATCTCAAGGCTTTTAACGAGATCCTCGATATCGTCGAAAAGAATTATGTTGAGCCGGTGGATTCCAAGACCCTGCTGCAGGGGGCCATCAACGGCATGATCAAGAACCTCGACCCCCATAGCAGCTACATGACACCGGAAATGTACAAGGAGCTGGAATTGGAAACCCGGGGAAGCTTTGGAGGTATCGGCATCGAGATCACTATCCACAAGGATGTCCTCACCGTTGTATCCCCTATTGAAGATACGCCCGCCTTTCAGGCAGGCGTCAAGGCAGGCGACAAGATAATCATGATTGACGGTAAATCCACGAAGGATATTACCATCATGGAGGCGGTAAATCGTCTCCGGGGGCCCAAGGATACCAAAGTAACTATCTCCATCCTGAGAGGGAACGAGAACAAACTTCGCGACTTTGTCATCACCAGGGCGATCATCAAAATCGTCAGCGTCAAACACAAGCTTCTTGACGACCAGATCGGTTATGTCCGTATCGCCTCTTTTCAGGATAAAACCGCCGACGAATTGAAAAAGGCCCTGCAGGAGATGACGACGAAAAACAAATCTCTGAAAGGTATTGTCCTGGACATGCGCAACAACCCGGGAGGTCTCCTGAACCAATCCATTGAGGTCTCAGATGTTTTTCTCAAATCCGGGGTTATTGTCTCGACCAAAGGACGAACCAAGGGGATGGCAAGCAAGGTCAGCGCCCGGGATACGGGCGATGAGTTCAACGCCCCCATTGTGGTGATGGTTAATGAGGGAACGGCGAGCGCCGCAGAAATTGTGTCAGGCGCACTCCAGGACAATGGGCGCGCCTTGGTTCTGGGAACCCAGACCTTCGGCAAGGGTTCCGTCCAGACCGTAATTCCTCTGGAAGACGGATCAGCCCTAAAACTGACGACGGCCCGTTACTACACCCCCAAGGGGCGTTCCATCCAGGCGGAGGGAATTGCCCCGGACATCGTCGTCAAGTATCTCCGGCCCGGGGGCGAGGGGGATGATGATGATTACGAGCCCATCAGGGAAAAGGATCTGAAAGGGCATATAAAATCCATCAAGGAAATGGAGAAAAAGGGCGACGAGTCTACTAAAGACAAGGATCTTAAATTACCACAGCGAATAATGAAGGATAACGGCAAAAGCAAGGATCTTCCGGTTAAAAGGAGCTTTGGCGATGTGAATACAGACAACCAGCTTAAAGCCGCCGTCGATATGTTGAAAAGCTGGGATATCTTTAAAAAGAACGTAAAGAACTAAAAAGGGAGAATCATGAACCCTTTATGGACGCGCATCATCTGCATCACCTGGATAATGACGCTTTTATGCGGATGCCCGGAGCTTTATGGAAAGAGCGGCCCCTCCTATCTTGCCGCCTACCATTACTCGCTGGGGGTGTTGCAGATGCTTGATGAGAACCCGGGTGAAGCCATTAAGGAATTCGAAAAAGCCCTGCGCCATGATCCAACCGCCCCGGATATCGCCACGGAGCTGGCGGCCGCTTATGTGGAGAAGGGTGAAAGCGGCAAGGCCATCGCCGTCTGTGAAAAGGCGCTGAAAGTTAATCCGGACCACGTGGAATTGAATCTCATGCTCGGGGGGCTTTATATGAATACCAAGAATTACCCCCGGGCCATCACCCATTACCAAACGGTCATCCGTAAGGATGGCAAGAACATTTCCGCCCATTTTTACCTGGGGGTCATTTATGGGGAATCAAAAAAGTACCCCGAAGCCATCGGGATGTTTGAGCAGGTCCTCCTGCTGGATCCCCAGCACCTCATGGCCGCTTACTATCAGGCCAAGATCTACATGGACATGAAAAATTATGCCGGCGCTGAAAGGATGCTCAAAAAAGCGCTGACCATAAGGCCGAACTTTGAAGCGGCCCTCATCGATCTTGCCATGGTTTACGAAAAGCAGCAAAAGACCACCATGGCCATCGACACCTTCAAGGATTATCTTTTCCTTCATCCGGATAAACTCAGTGTTCGCATCAAGCTCGGGGAGATGTATCTGCGGGAAAAAAGATATGGCGATGCGGAAAAGGAATTTCAAAGAATTCTCAGATTGGACCCTGAAAATCGGGAAGTTCTTTTGGCTCTGAGCCTGCTCTATATTGACAGCAGCCGTTACGACCTGGCAATTGAGACTTTTAATAAACTGATTAAAAAATTTCCCGCCGATTACCGGTATACTTACCTCCAGGCGACCGCTTACGAGGAAAAAAAGGCTTATGCCCAGGCAGTGACCATCCTGATGAAGATTCCCGTCAGCTCCGACCTATATGGAAGCGCGCAGATTCGTGCGGCCATGATCATGAAAAAAGAAGGAAGGACAAAAGAGGCCATCGCCAACCTTGAAAAGGTGATTAAGGCAAAGCGGGAAGTTCCGGGATTGTACGTCGTCCTGTCCTCCCTTTACGAAGAAGAAAAGGATTTTCCGTCCGCGGAGAGGATCCTTAAAGAGGGGATGGTGCTCCTGCCGCAAAACGCTGATCTGTATTACAGCCTGGGCGTCCTTTACGAAAAGACCGACCGTTTTGAAGAAAGCATCCGGCAGATGAGGGCTCTTTTAAAGATTGATCCCGATCACGCCGATGCCTTGAATTTCATCGGCTATAGCTACGCCGACCGGGGAATAAATCTTGGTGAGGCCGAGAAAATGATTCAAAAAGCCCTTCAGCTTAAACCGGGGAATGGTTATATAATTGACTCTTTAGGTTGGACATACTTCAAACAAAACCGCATCGATCTAGCCATAAAGTATCTCCGTGAAGCGGCCACTCTCTTGCCTGATGATGGCACCGTAGCTGAACATCTGGGGGATGCCTACGCCAAAGCTGGTCGCGTGAAGGAGGCGCTCGAATATTATCAGCGGGCGCTGAAATTCAACCCTGCCAGTCGCAGCCTGCCAAAAAAGATCGCTGAACTCCCCAAGTAATGAAGATCTTACGCTGTTATTTTCTCGTGATCATATTCCTGATCTCATTTCTGGGCGGGTGCGCCCTTTACCCCCTGCAACCGGCGCCGGTCACAGACTATCAGCTTTCCCCCGGGGAGGCGTTACGAGCCATTGACCTCAGTGATAGCAGGAAAATCTTTATGAAGGCCGTGGTTCAGGTCGTCGTAACCACTGAGGAAGGACGATACCCCATAAAGCTTGCGATCCTTGCGGCCAAGCCGGCGTCTCTCCGTCTGGAAGCCATCCCGATCATCGGTTTACCCAACTTCTTTTTATCAATCCACAACGGGACAATGAAGGTTTACATCCCCCAGAACAGCGAATACTATGTGGGTCCGGCAACCATTAACAATCTCAGGCGCTTCTTCCCCATTGACTTGGCGGTTCCCGACCTGGTCGCCCTTTTAATGGGCTGCCGTCCGGCCGTTCCTCCCGAACAGACCATTCTTAAGGGTTCGGCAGCGGGAAAATCTTATCGCCTGGACATCCTGTCCAGGGATGGCCACCCCTGGCAGTCCCTCTGGATAGATCCCGCAAACCGCTACCTGACCCGTTTGGACAGGTTTGGAAAAAACGGGGAGAAACTTCTGAGTGTTAATTTTGAAGAGTATTCCCAGGATAATGACTACTCTATGCCCAGCCGTGTTCGCTTTCAAATTACCGGCAAGGACGAGCGCGACATTACTTTAAGTTATGACGGTGCGACCTTTGCGCCCTTGAGCAATGAAACAGAGCAAATATTTGATCTCAAGATTCCCGAAGGAGTTAAAACAATCATCCTCAAATGACTGATTCCGAGTCTAAATCAAAGCGCTATCTTCGTTGGCATCGTCATCGGCTCCTCGACGTATAAACAATACGCCTGCGTCGCCTCTTCCTTGCCGCCTTGATATCATCTTTGATTTAGACTCGGAACTAACACCACCACTACCATTCCGATTTCGAATACGATGGGACTGATTGACGGCTTCGTAAAAAGCTCCGCAGGCAAGGCGCGCAAATTATGAGGAACGAGGCGTACTTGTCGTACGCCGAGATGACGAAGAATGCAGCGCAACGCGGCATCCGGACGTTTTACGAAGCCGTCTTTACTTGATTTCCAGCAGCTTGGTCCTCGCCACCCTCGCCTGACTCGTATTTGGATAGTCCTTGATGATGTTCCGCAGGATCAGTTTGGCGCTGGCTTTATCTCCCAGTTGCAGGAAGGAGAGACCCTGCTTCAGGAGGGCCTGGGGGACTTTGTTTCCTTCCGGATAGGTCTTGATTACCTTTTCATACTCCAGGATGGCCTTTTCGTAGTTTTTTTCGTAATAATAGCATTCTCCAATCCAGAATTGGGCATTGCCGGAATATTCCGTTTTGGGATAGGCCTTGATGAAGTTTTGAAATTCTATCCTTGCCTTTTCGTATTTTCCTTCTTTGTATAGTTCGTAAGCGGAGGCATATATGGATTCTTTATCCGACTTTCCTTTTGATCCATTTTTGGAATGGTTTTTAACGGGCTTTTCCCCGTTCTCCGTCCGTTCTTCCTTCTTGCCGATTCCCAGAAAGTTTTCAATGAAATTTATTTTGAATGATGCCTGGTCGAGCCTTTCCCTGAAGTCTTTGCCCATGCGGCCCTGAACATCATCAATATCCTTTTGAAGCTTTTCAATACTTCCCCGCAGTTGCTGAAGCTGTTCACGAATGTCGGTTAGATCCGCCCCCATATCCGCCTGTTTCTTACGAATATCGGCAACAGCTTCCGTATTTTGAGCGGAATCCTTTTGCAAATTTGCCATATCTGTCTGCATAGCGGCAACTTTACCGTCATGATCAGTGATCTTCGTGCCGAGATCTCCCTGAACGCGCTTGAGATCTCCCGCCGTGGCACATCCGGTGAGCAAAGCAATCAAGATAACAATGAGCAGCTTGACAGACCGTTTCAAAAAGTCACCTCCATGGAAATCAGCATCCTCTTCTCTGAGTTTGCGGTTGCTGATGCGTGGCAATGTTTAACCAAAAAGTACGCCAAAGGTCAACTATAAATTGAAGCGCATGGTTATTATTCTGTAATTATTAGAAATACTGCGACCATGCCGGGTTCGATCCTTCGCTCAAGATGCGGATGTTTGTTCCGTTGGCGTTTATGACGGCAACCCGGTCAATTCCCCCGCTCTTGACGGTGATAGCCAGGTATCTGCCGTCGGGAGACCAGGAAGGATGCTTGTGTTCCCTCCCCTGACTGGTCACCTGTTGCGCAGCCCCGCCATCGGCGCTGATGATGAAGATCTGGAAGACCCCGCCTACGGTGCTTTCATAGGCAATCTTGTTTCCCTTGGGAGACCAGGAGGGGGAGGTGTTATAATTACCTTCATGGGTCAGCCTTTTCACATTTTTTCCATCGCTGTCCATGGTGTAGATCTGAGGAGAACCGGACCGGCTCGATACGAAGGCAATCCTTTTCCCGTCGGGAGACCAGACCGGGGAAACGTCGATGGCATAGTCGTATGTCAGCCTTTGAATATAGCCGCTCGCGCTGTCCATGGCGTAGATTTCCTGATTGCCGTCCTTGCTAAGGGTAAGGAGAACCTTGCGGCCGTCAGGAGACCAGGCGCCGGACAGATTCAGCCCCGGATAACTGGAGACTTTCTTCCCCGCCCCCCCCTTCAGGCCGGCGATATAGAAATCGGGGTTCCCATCCCGGTAAGAGGTAAAGGATATCCTTTTCCCGTCCGGGGACCAGCGCGGCGCCAGGGTCAGGGAACGATAGCTGGTAACCTGCTTTTGAGCCGATCCGTCAAAGGCGACCGTCCGAATCTCCGAGTTCCTGCCCTGCTTGTGCACATAGGCGATCTGGGTATTGAAAACCCCCCGCTCTCCCGTAAGGACCAGGAGGATCTCATTGACAAACTGGATCACCATATCTTTTCTTTCATTGATCTTTCCCGTGTATCTTTTCTCCCGCATCAATACGCCCCTGATCGTATCATAGAGGCGCATCTCGACTGACAGATCATTACCCTGGCTACGGAAATTACCCTTGACGAGATAATCGGCTCCGATTGTCGTCCAGTCGCCGAAATTGATGTTTCCCTGATTCCGGGTCTGATCCTCAAGAAAGGCCCTGGGGGGGATGATATTGAAATATCCCGTCATCTCAAGATATTTTGACAAGTTATCGGGAAACCATTTGGCAAGCCCCTCCTTGTCGCCCTCCACTCCTGGTTTTGTGAAGCCGGCAATGGCAATGGGGAATTTTTGAAAATTCGGGGCGTCGATATCGATGTAGTCCTTCGCCACTCCCTGACCGGGGGCAAGGAAAGTGATCAGTAAAATAAATAATACGAAATATAGATTCTTAATTTTCATTTGCAAATGCCTCGACAACTAATTGAAATCATCATGTCCATATTTTATCTCCTCCTCAAGGCAAGACCGTGTCCGCTGGTTTCCGCCCCCTCAAGGGGGTTAAGGCGGGGATGGCCTTGCATCATCTCTGCAGATCCGAGGAAAGAAAGCGAATGCCGAGATCCAGTCCGTTCTCCCGGTACCATGGGGGCAATGGCGGCAGGGGGTTGGCCTTTTTCAGAGCCCTGAGAACGGAATTGTCGAAGTAGGCCAATCCCGATTTTTTTTCAAAACTGATGCCCGTGATGGCCCCGCTCTGTATTATCCGCACCTGCACAATGGCTTCGATATTGCCCTTAGGATTGATGCCTCCAGGAAGGTTCCAGTGACTTTTAATCCTGGACCAGATAACCGTATAATAATCAGCCAACTGGGCATTGGCTTCAGCGCTGTCCGCAGAATTGGCGGCAGGAGACGATTCCGCTCTGGTGTTATTTGCCGAGGTTTTGCCGCCAAGTTTCTTCCGCAGATTCTCCACAGCGGGATTGCTCAGATTTTTCTTCGTCTCCATCTTCCTGATCGGTGCCGTTGTCTGAGCGGTTACGCGCTTTTTCATAACGAGAGACTGATCGCGCAGGGAAGGTCCGGCGATCTCGCGCAAGGGGTCGCTCATCTGTTTCTGGCTGAGCAGGGCTTCGGAGAGGCTGACCAACTGGACGGAATAGGCGGGACCGAGAGTAAAGCGGGGCGACGATGTGCGAGTAGGCCAAAAGACAGCCAAAGACAAGAGCGACAAATGAATGACGAGGGACAATATGATCATTCGGGACAGGCGAGTCCCCTGTTCACGGTGTCCTCCCGAATAACGCAGGGATGTCATCGTGATTCCTCGGGAGACTCGGTTACCATTCCCAGTTTGTCGACGCCGGCCTTTCTGATCTCCGACATGACCTCGACCACGAAACCATAAGCAACCGATTTATCAGCCCGCAGGAAGATTTCCTTATCAATCCTGGCTGAAAAGATATTCTCCAGCTTAACCTTGAGATCATCTTTGGGAATCTTGGTGCGATTTATGAAGATTTCCCGGTCTTTGTTTATCGAAAGCACAAGTTTTTCTTCGTTGACATCGATCGTTTTGGACTTCACCCGGGGCAGATTGACATCGATTCCCATGGACAACATCGGTGCGGTAACCATGAAAATGATCAACAGCACCAGCACCACATCCACCAGCGGGGTGACATTGATCTCGGCCACAAGTCTGCTTTCGAAGTACCGGCGCTTACGCGTAAATCTCATTATTCTCTCCCGCTACCTCAGGTAATTCCTTTCAATGATATTGGTCAGTTCCGAAGCAAAGGCGTCCATATCCATCGTCAGATTTTTGATCTTGTTCGTATAGTAATTGTAGAAGATAACCGCAGGGATGGCGGCGGCCAGGCCGGCGGCCGTAGCCACAAGAGCCTCCGAGATGCCGGGGGCGACTACCGCCAGCGTCGCCGAACCCCGGGCGCCGATGCCTTTGAAGGTGTCCATGATACCCCAGACCGTTCCGAAAAGACCGATGAAAGGACAGGCGCTCCCGGTCGTCGCCAGGAATCCCAGTGCCCGCTCAAGTTTGCCGGTTTCGCTGCTGCTGGCCCTGTTGAGGGCCCTTTCGATATTATCGATGCCTTTCATTTCAAAACCCGCTTCCCCATATTCCCCGGCTTCTCTCACGGAGACCCTCTCCCGTGCCGCTTTGGTTATTTTAACCAGCTCGCTGTATCCGGAACGGAAAATTTCGGCCATGGTAGATTCGGGAAACTTTTTCGCTTCCGAGAATATATCCGAGAGTTTTGTCGACTTCACATAAATATCTAGAAACAGATCATTTTCCTTCTTGATCTTCTTGATGCTTCTATGCTTCAGCCAGATAATCGCCCAGGAAATAACGGAAAATCCAAGGAGGAGGAGCAGGACGAATTGAACCATCAATCCTGCATCCAGAATCATCCCGAATACACTACCCTGAAATTGCCCACCCAGGCCGGCAACGGCAACATATGGTATTTCTTTCACTTTTATCCTCTCCTGCCAGTGATTTGCTATAGTGGCCTTACCTGTAAAGGAAAACCCGGTCCTTGTCAATAACACTTTTCACTAAAACCTGTAATGATGACCCCGTAAGCCATCTAAAATTTTAGCCATTTTAGACGGCTTCGTAAAAAGATTCGCAGGCAAGGCGCGCAAAGCCTGAGGACTGAGGCGTACTTCGCGTACGCCGCAGGGACGAAGGATGCAGCGCAACGAAGCATCCGGACTTTTTACGAAGCCGTCTATAGTGTTTCAGGGGGAAAAGCCACAACATCATCGATATGCAAGGCATCGGCAAAAATCATCACCAGGCGGTCAAGTCCCACGGCGATCCCCGCCGACTCCCCAAGCCCACGCAGGGATTCCAGGAAGGGTTCCGGAGTTGGATAGGGAGGTTTGCCCGCCCGGCGGCGATTATCCTCCTCCTGTACAAAGCGACGGCGCTGCTCCTCCCCATCCGCCAGTTCCGTAAAGGCGTTGGCTAATTCCATCCCGGCCATGTAAAGTTCAAAACGCTCCGCCACCGAGACGTCTTCCCTTTTAATACGGGCTAATGCCCCCATGGCCAGGGGATAATCATAGAGAAACGTCGGACGCTCCCTGCCCAGGTTGGGTTCGACCTGCGCGGTCAATATTTCATCGAAGCAGTCCCCGGCCAGAGCTTCTTCAACGGACAGGTGGGCGTACTTTTCAAAGGCGGCATGGACGGTGATCCTTTCCCAGGGTTTTTGCAGACGGATAATTTGTCCCTGATAGGAAACGGCGCCGCCATGACCGAGGGTGGTGGCAAGATGGAGAACAATATCTTCGCATTCTGCCATTAGATCCCGGTAATCGGCCTCCCGGCGGTACCATTCCAGCATGGTGAATTCGGGGAGATGGCGGGCGCCCCGTTCATGTTGACGGAAACAACGGCAGATCTGAAATATCTTGCCGTATCCCGCCGCCAGGAGTCGTTTCATGCACAACTCCGGCGATGGATGGAGAAACAAGCCGTGGCAAATCATGGTATCGATATGGAATTCCGGGGCGGGTGCGGGGATCAGGGTGGGGGTTTCGATTTCCAGGTAGCCCCCGGCAATGAAGAAGTTACGTATTTCTTGAAGGATTTTGGCGCGCAGTCGCAGCGTGCTTTGTTTCTTCGTCAGAAACCAGGAGCCATCCATGATAAATTTCTTGTTATCAGTCCTTGACGCGGGTAAGATACTCACCAGTCCGGGTATCGACACGGATCTTCTCTCCCTCTTCAATAAACGGGGGAACCTGAAGAACATAACCCGTCTGCACCGTTACGGGTTTGGTATTCCCCGAAACGCTGTCTCCCCTGGCCCAGGGATCAGCCTTGGTTACGGTAAGATCGACAAAGTTAGCAATAGTCACCCCTAACGGGCGGTCTTCGAAAAGGAGGACTTCCGCCTCGATATTCTCGATTAGATAGTTCCTGACATCACCGACCTGCTCGGCGGTCAGCAAGACCTGCTCGTAACTCTCGTTGTCCATAAAACAGTACTTGCCGTCCTGCTCATAGAGAAACTGCATCTTCTTTTCCTGAAGGTCTGCCGGCTCAAAGACGTCCACCGAGCGGAAGGTTCGCTCGAACTGGGCGCCGCTGATCATGTTTTTTAGCTTGCACCGGTAAAGGGCCTGCCCTTTACCCGGTTTTACAAAGTTGAATTCCGTAATGATATAAGGCTCATTGTCTATTTTGAGCCGCAGATTTTTTCTTAAATCACTGGCTGCGTACATACCCACTCCTCAAATGATGGAAACAGATTTGGAATTTGTCTCCTGTTTATCGTCCGGTTATTAAAACAGAGGGTGACTCTTAATGTATTTTCCGTTTTCTGTCAAAGAAATTTCACCCTCTTTTCATGTACCCCGATTGCTGCAGGGAAATCTTTCCCTGCGCTCCCGGCGCATCCAGGACAAAGCGCGGCAGGCAGAGTCCCGACGTCCCCTGCCATAGTTGTTCCATCATCTTCATGCCTTTCCGGATATCTACCTGGAAATGCCCCACACCCTTAACCTGGTCACAGGAAAAGAGATAGTACGAGCGGACCGAGATCCGCTGGAGACCGTAAAACAATTCCCGCAGGGTTTCCGGATCATCGTTGACGCCCCGGAGCAGCACCGCCTGATTGGAAACGGGTATCCCGGCCGTCAGGATGAGATCACAGGCCCGGGCGGCCTCCAAGGTGATTTCCCGGGGATGATTGAATTGGGTGTTGAACCAGAGGGGGCGATGCTTTTTCAAGACGCCGACCAGTTGCTTGTTTATCCGCATCGGCATCACCGCAGGAATCCGGCTGCCGATCCGGAGGACCTCCACATGGGGGATGGCCTTCATAGAGCCCAAGAACCAGTCCAGAGTTGCCGCCGGAAGCATCAGGGCGTCGCCGCCGGACAGGATCACCTCCCGGAGGGCCTGATTTTGAGCCACATGGTCGATCATCTCCTGAAAATAGGCCCGTGAATATCTTCGTTCTCCCTGCTTCCAGAATCTTTTGCGATTACAGTGACGGCAATAAACGGCGCAGCGATTCGTCGCCAAAGCAAGACAACGATCGGGATAGCGACGAATAAGCCCGGGAACCAAAGTGTGACGGTCCTCTTCCAGAGGATCATCCTGGCCGGTATGAATATCTGCGAGTTCCCGAAGATCGGGGAGACATTGCCGACGGATCGGATCTCCTTGGTCGGTCGGATCGATTAGCGATGCATAATAGGGGGTAATCGCAAAGGGATAAATTTGGGCCACCCGGCGCCATTCATCAATAAGATTGTCATCCCCGCCGGCCAGTTTAGCAAGTTGCTCCGGGCGGCGCAGACGATTGCCGTATTGCCAACGCCAGTCCCGCCACTCGGTCGACGAACTATTAAATAAATTCATGAACTATTTTCCCTTTTTTTCGATTCCTTGAAGAAAATTATTGACCTTGCCCCGGAAAGTTCATAGGATCAGCAAGAAATGAAGAGACGAAATCTATACATCGTTTATATCGGCCTGTGGATATGCTTGTTTATGGTGCTTTTATCATCGCCGGCAAAACAGCTCGTCCATCAGTGGGCAGACAAGGGGGGGCTGTTTTCCGCCCTGCTTTTTATTTACGGTCTACCTGTCTTCCTGCTCTATCTGCTATCTGCTTTCCTTTTCGACGTTAGAGCGGAGATTATTCGCAAAGAAGACCTCATCTCCTTCCTGGCACGCCGCAGAATGCTGATCACCATGAATCTTTTCGTAATTATTGCCCTGATCCTCCTGGTGCTGGCGTCATATACTCCCTGAAGACGAAGAGCAGCTATTTCCCCTTGTAGATATACCGTTCCAAAAGCCGGTGATAGGGTGTCCAATCCGATTCGTTATCGGCGGCGCCTTCAATGGTGAGCTGCATGGCGTTAACTTTGGCGTCAAGGTCGTCGGCAAAGTGGACAACGAGCGCCTCCATGGTCTTGGGTCGCTTCGGGGATCCGAACTCCAGCGTCCCATGATGGCTCAGGAGGATATGGCGCAGCTCCATGGCCAACTGAGGGGGAAAATCAGGAAGGTCCGAAATCCTGCGATCCACCATCTCCACGCTCATGACGATATGGCCGACAAGGCGCCCCTCGTCTGTGTAGTCAACGACGCCGTCGTACGAATACTCGTAAATCTTGCCGATGTCATGGAGGATGCCGCCGGTCATGAGGAGATCGCGGTTCAGCCCCTCGTAATGGCCGGCAAGCCAGGCAAGGATTTTCACCACCGATAGTGTATGCTCCAGAAGGCCGCCGATATACACATGATGAAAACCCTTGGCAGCCGGGGCGCGCTTGAAGAGACTTGCCATCTCCTCATCTTGAAAGAAGGATTGCAGGAGAGCCTGTAAAGAAGGCGTCTCGACGGCGGCGACAAAGGCCATCAGTTCGGAAAACATCTTACCCGGGTCTTCCTTGGCCACGGGAAAGTACTCTGCTGCCTCAATCTCCTGATCATCGGCCTTGCGGGCACTCATCACGGACAACTGAATCGCATTTTTATATTGCAACGCCCGGGACTGGATATAAATAAAATCACCCTTGCGGAATACCTTTTCCATATCCTGGGCGTTGTCCCAGACCTTTCCATCCAATTCTCCCGTTTTATCCTTAAGCCGCAGATTCAGATAAGGAGAACCTTTCTGAGAATAAGCGAGGTTTTTTTCCGTGACAAAAAAGAAGTCGCAAATCTTCTCACCGGCCTTTATGTCTTTGATATATATGCTTTTCCCCATAATTATCCCCGAATCCGTTTCGTAAGTGTGTAAACCGTCAGGGACGGCGCCCGGATGGCTCCCACCAGGGTGATCCCCACCTGCCTGGCAAGGCTGATCGCCAATGCCGTCGGCGCCGAGAGGGACAGCACCACGGGGACGCCCATCCGCCATATCTTGTGAACAATTTCCGAGGAAACCCGCCCGGTCCTTAAAAGAACCTTATCCGCGCATTCGATCTCATGCAGAAGGGCATAGCCGCTCAGCATGTCCAGGCAGTTGTGTCTGCCGATATCTTCGCGGGTCACGATGATATCGGAACTATCAGCGAGCGCAGCGCCGTGGGTCCCCCGGGAAAGGTTGTGGATACCGGCAGCGGCTACCAGTTTCTCCATGAGCATAAAGATCCGCACCGGCGATATTGTTTCCGTCCCGATGGCCAGAGGCTTCATGGCCTCCACGTTTCGTCCTTCTCCTGCCCCCTCCTCTTTCCATGCCCCTCCCCCGGTTACTATTTCTGACTCCCTGGATTGTGAACCGGATAGTCCTGTTTTACCGCCCGATCCTTTCATTCCCATGGCAGCGCCCCGGGCGCCGCTGGAAGAAATGATCATCCCGGCATCCTTTGCCTCGCTTTGGAATACCGGTTTACCAGTAACCGGAAGACCATCAACAATGGCGGCAGGTGCGCCTTGCCCAATGGGGAGCGCACTCCCCTTATCAACCAGTCCGGCCAATTCCGGCTTGGTATGGACATTGATCGACAATCCGTCCCGGTTTACCTCTACAGCTTCTATCTCCCGGGCAGTCGTGATGAATCCTTCGGCTCGCAGCCAGCCCACGGTCAGCTCCTCCGTATGAATGCCCGCACAGGCAATAGTAATCATCTTTTTACCGTTGAGATAAACTTCCAGGCGCACCTCCCGGACAATATTCGCTACCGCTGCCTGCCAGGTTGTTCCCGTATAAATACGGACGGGACATCTTTCGATCCCCGCCGGATGTTCATCCTGGTCATGCTTCATCTTTTTTCTCTCAAGATGCGGTGATCTCCCGAACGGACCGTCATTTTTATCTGGTCGAAATATTCCATCAGGGGAATAATGAACTTTCGGGTCAGATTTGTCAGATCCTTGAAAGAAACAGGCGTTGCCTTTCCCTCTCTGACAAGCAGTCCCCGATAATCTTCCTGGAGTTTATCCAAAACTACCCGATGATAGAGAAGATCTTCGTTGATTTTCACCAGTATTGCTTCCCGGAGGAGGATGGCCCGCACGCTGTCGACCTGCTTGCTCCGGTCCGGGAACTGTCCATAAATCTCCTTGATCGTCGGGGGCGACAGACCGGCCTGGAGATAAAGGGCCAGGATCTTCTCCTTCATCTCCTCCAACTCACCTTGCAGATGGACCCGATGCCCCGGCATCCGAACCGTCTCCCGCTCCAACGTCAGTTTTTCCTGTTTTTCCAGGTCTTTGAGGGCCTTGTTGAATAGCTTGGCATTGATGAAGTCGCCGATAGTCATGCGCAATTCTTCTTTTTGCATGCCTTCCCGGAGGGGATTCTTCTCATGATAGGCACTAACCTCCTGGAGGGCATGCCCTTGAAGAGCGGAATAAACGGAGGCCGAAACGATCTGCAGCGTTTCGGAATCAAGGAGAATGGCCTTCCGGGCGGAGAGCATGGCCTCGACAATCTTTCGCAGACGGTTTTCAGCAAGTCCCGTCCGCATGACGAGCCTGCTGAGAGTAATCCCTTCATATCCGGACCGTTCGCTGATCGCAGACACCCGCTCCTCGTCCGTCCCCTCTTCAAGGAGGCGGCATTCCTCGCTTATCGCCGCCTGCATCCGCTTGTGCTTCCTGGGCAGCATATCGAGGATCACTCCGCCTCCCGTGGTGGTGATGGGTGAATAACTCCGGATGACAAAATGATCTCCCGTCATCACCACCGTCGGTTCCTCGAAGATGATCTGGCCGTAGAACTTTTCGCCGGGCCGCGCCTCATCCCGATCAAGAAGGATGATCCGGCCGATACTCTCCTTCGTCCCCACATGAAAACGGACGAGGCTCCTGTTTTTCAGGGCCTTCCCATTGCTTGCCAGGTAGTCCATGGCAACATCGAGACGCCGGGACGGTTCCACGGTCCCCGGCCTCGCCATCACCTCGCCACGCTCGACGGCGGCCTTTTCCACGCCCTGGAGGTTGATCGCTGTCCGCTGACCGGCTTCGGCAGTCTCTACGTTCTGATTGTGGACCTGAATACTCCGGATTTTGGCCTTCAATCGGGAGGGCAAAATTTCCACATCGTCACCGACACTGATGCTTCCGGAAACCAGGGTTCCCGTCACCACCGTCCCGAATCCCTTCATCGTGAAGACCCGGTCCACAGGAAGGCGGAAGACGCCGTGATCCTTCTTCTCGCCCACTTCCGACGCCAGGAGATCCAAGGCCTGCACAAGATCCGTCAGCCCGGCCCCGGTTACCGCCGAAACGGGAACGATGGGTGCATCGGCAAGAAAGGTCTCTCCAAGATACCCGTTAACGTCGTCCATGACCAGGGACAGCCAGTCCTCGTCCACCATATCGATCTTGGTCAGGGCCACCAGACCCTTCCTGATCCCCAGGAGGGTGCATATATGCAAGTGCTCCCGGGTCTGGGGCATGACCCCTTCATCAGCGGCAATGACCAGGACGAGGAGATCGACGCCGGAGGCCCCGGCAACCATGTTCTTGATGAACCGCTCGTGCCCCGGAACATCCACGATGCCTAACGTAAGCCCCCCTGGAAGCTGCAAAGAGGCAAAACCCAATTCGATGGTAATGCCCCGTTCCTTCTCCTCCTTGAGGCGGTCCGTGTCGATGCCGGTCAGGGCCTTGACCAGGGAAGTCTTCCCGTGATCCACATGACCGGCGGTTCCGAGCACAATATGCTTCATCGTCTTTCGCTGCTCCTGCCCCGGCAAAAGGGGAACTTAATAATTCTGCCGGAAATCGCCTTAACTTTCGTTTTGCTCTGTAACTAAGGGGGCAAATAACAGACTAAAACAATTTTCACAATGGAAATGTCCCTGCCCAGTCATGGCCGCCGAAGGATCTCTATGACTAAACCAATGGGATTTGAAACCTTCAACGACCATTTATTCTCTTGACAAAGGGAAGGCCGTATCGCACAATCCCGGCCCCGCATAAAGACATAACCGATTACCGCAATAGAGATGAACATAAGGCTGGGCATGTGGACGAGAAAATAATGGCGGTGTATCCACCGGCGGAAAGGTTGCAGGGGATGCGACCATCGGAGGAACGATGAAATTTCAGGGTATCATTACCATCATTCGCCTCCCCTTCTTGATCCTGGCCTTGATCCTGGGGATTCTCGGCGCCGGCGTTGCCTGGTATGAATCGCGGCACTTCGGATCGCCGTTCAATCTGGGCTATGCCCTACTCGCCACACTGGGGTTATTGATCGCCCATGCCGCGGTCAATATTTTCAACGAATATTTTGACTGCCGGAGCGGTCTGGATTACCGAACCCGCCGGACCCAGTTCAGCGGCGGCAGCGGCGCCATCCCCCGGGGACTGCTGACGGTACGGGAAGCCCTGGGGCTCGGCAGCGGCTGCCTCATTTTTCTTGTCCCCATCGGCGCTTTCTTCGTCCTGACGAAGGGCTGGATGCTCATACCGCTCCTGGTCCTTGCCGCACTCCTCATCGTCCTGTACACTCCCCTGATACTGAAAATGGGATATCCAGAGTGGTCTCCCGGCCTGGGGCTGGGCATCCTTCCCGTTATGGGCGCCTATTTTGCCCAGACCGGCACATATACGCTGACCGCTTTCATTGCCTCAATGCCGTCTTTTTTCCTGGTTCATAATCTGCTTCTCCTCAATGAATTTCCCGACGTCGAAGCGGATATGACGGTAAAGAGACGGACCTTGCCGATTGTTTTCGGCAAACAGAAGGCAGCCGTGGTCTTCTCCTTATTTACCATGATGGTTTATGTATGGATCGCCGGGGCAGTGACGCTCCGGCATATGCCCGTCTTTACGCTCCTGGCCCTCCTGACGCTGCCCCTCGCCGTCCAGGTGATCAGAGGGTCCTTCCGGTATGACGAAAGGGAGGCATTCCTTAAGGTCATGATGAAAAACGTCCAGGTCGTATTGTTGACCCAGGCCCTCATTGCGGCAGGATATATCCTGGGGGGAATCTTCACGAAGTAAAAATAACCTTTCCCCGGACCGACATCCACGACCGTATCCCCGGGCTTACCGGAGATAGTCCTTAGCCGATTCGTAGCAAACGGAGATGATCAAATGCAGAAACGGTCGATCAGTTTTCCAGTGCGATCTCTCCAGGGCTTCGATATATTGCCGATAGTGGTAACCTCTTTATCATAACCCATGCTGTTCGAACATAGAGCCGTCGCCGTTGATCTGCTTACGGTATCCATTTTAGATCTCTGTAAACACCGTCCCAAAACAAATATTCTAATTTAACAGCCGTGGAATATGTATTTTTCATTTTTTTTCTTGTTTCTACAGAAGTTTTAGCCAGGTAACGCTCAATTAAATCGACAAATCTCTTGGTATCGCTCGTCTCCCAGGGTAGCGTTCCATAACCGTTGATCCATTCCTGATATTTGCTATGAGTCTTGGGATTAGCTTTCTTCATATCCACGCCTAGTTGGTAATAAATCCAATGACACGGCAAGGTGGCAATCAAGCCAACCTCAAAGGGCTCAAGTGTCGCTGTTTTTATGAGAAAAGAGTTGTAAAATTCAGTGCTTGGATAAACGATGGCTTTGGACAAATCTTCGTTTGTTATATTGAACTTTTTCAAATAAATGGTATGAATATTGGTTATTTCCTCGTC
>Ga0074199_1000949_pt1 | contig 32339 bp, 29 predicted proteins | sample EPASupsiteSAE347_FD_64528 | JGI IMG/M metagenome (GOLD analysis project Ga0074199, IMG submission 64528) | Bioremediated contaminated groundwater from EPA Superfund site, New Mexico - Sample SAE3-47 | ecosystem: Environmental > Aquatic > Deep subsurface > Groundwater > Contaminated ... | reverse complement strand
TATATTCGTCTCCTGCGATTGCCTCAAATGGAATAATCTACGTGGGCTCCGGGGATCATAAGCTCTATGCAATATATGGTTCGGGAACTCTTGCCGATACACCCTGGCCTATGTTTCATCAGGATCTTCGCCACACCGGTGCAAAAACGGAGGGCGGTGGATCTACCCCAACACCTACTCCTTCCTATAGCCCGACACCTACGCCTACTTCTACACCTACTCCTGACAATAGCCCTACACCCGCGCCTACTCCTGCTTTTGAAACCCCGGGAACGGAAAAGTGGGAATTTGAAACGGGATTTTGTATAGATTCATCTCCTGCCATCGGCTCGGATGGAACAATATATGTAAGCTCATGGGACAACAGGCTTTATGCCATAAATACGGATGGAACAAAGAAGTGGCAATTTGGTGTCGGAGGCAGTATATGGTCATCTCCTGCCATCGGCCCGGATGGAACGCTCTATGTAGGCTCAGAGGATCATAAGCTCTATGCAGTTAATCCGGATGGGACGGAGAAATGGCAATTTGAAACTGGAAGTTGGGTGGATTCATCTCCTGCTATTGGTTCAGATGGAACAATCTATGCCGGCTCAGAGGATCATAAGCTCTATGCAGTAAACCCGAATGGTACCAAAAAATGGGAATTTGAAACTGGAGGCAGTATAAATTCATCTCCTGCCATCGGAGCGGATGAAACAATCTATGTTGGGTCATGGGATAAAAAGCTCTATGCCATAAATCCGGATGGGACCAAGCAGTGGGAATTTGAAACAGGAGACAGTATAAATTCATCTCCTGCCATCGGCTCGGACGGAACAATATATATAGGGTCGGGAGATTATAAGCTTTATGCGATAAACCCGGATGGAACAAAGAAGTGGGAATTTGAAACAGAAGGTTATATAGACTCGTCTCCTGCGATTGGCATGGATGAAACTATCTATGTCGGCTCAGAGGATTATAAGCTTTATGCCATAAATCCGGATGGAACCAAGCAGTGGGAATTTGTGACGGGAGACAGCATATGGTCATCCCCTGCCATCAGCTCGGATGGAACCATCTATGTGGGTTCAGCGGATCATAAGCTCTATGCCATAAACCCGGATGGAACAACGAGGTGGGAATTTGGAACAGATGGTTACATAGACTCATCCCCTGCTATCGGCCCGGATGGAACAGTATATGCAGGGTCATCTAATCACCGGCTTTATGCAATATATGGCTCGGGAACTCTTGCCGACAGTCCCTGGCCTATGTTTCATCATGATCTTCGCCACACCGGAAGAAAATAACAGGTTATTCCCTCGAACTTCATTTCTTTGTCAGGTACTCGTAGGCGGCGCGGAGCTGGGCGTCCTGGGAGCGGCCCACCAGGTGCGCGTCCATGGGGACCGCGATGTCCGGCTGGATTCCCTTTTTGTCTATATTGCGGCCGGAGGGGGTCATGTAGATGGCGGTCGTCATTTTTAGCGCCCCCCCGTCCCTTAGATCAAAGAGGGTCTGAATGCTGCCTTTCCCGAAGGTGCGGGAACCGATAAGGATGGCCATCCGGTCATCCTGGAGGGCGCCGGAGACGATCTCAGCGGAGCTGGCGGTGAAGTTATTGACCAGGATCACCATCGGCAGGCGGCCATGGGGCACGGCGCAGGTGGTCACGCTGTCTCTCTGACCGGTCTTGGGATTGGTGGTCGTGACCACCAGCGAGCCCACGGGCAGGAATTTTCCGCAGACGTCCCTGGCTCCGGTGACGTAGCCTCCGCCGTTGTTTCTCAAGTCCAGGATGAGCGCCTGGGCGTTCCGGTCCTCCACGTAGCGGAGGGCCTCCTCGAATTCCTGGCCGGTGTTTTCGCCAAAGACCCGGAGCTTGACGTAGCCGATCCGGTTCTTCATCATTCGGGCCACCGCGCTTTTGACGTGGATGAAGTCCCGGGTGATGACGAAGTTTCTGGGAGCGGAGAAGGACTTGCGGGAGATGGTAAGGGAGACCTGCGAACCCCTGGCCCCCCGGATTTTTCCGACCGCCTGATCCAGGTTAAGGCTGCCGGCCGGCTGGCCGTCTATGCGGACGATGACGTCCCCGGGCAGAAGACCTGATTTGTAGGCGGGCGTGTCTTCGATGGGCTCCACAATGGTGAGCAGATTGTGATTGTTTTTGTCCAGTTCGAGATAGATTCCGATTCCGTAATAGTTGTCGCCGTTCAGCGATTTTTCCCATTCGCTCCGCTCCTTGGTGCTGAAGAGGACGGTGTGGGGATCCTTGTAGGGAGGATTGTGGATGGCCTCTACGGCACCCTTCAGGGCGCCGTAGGTGATAGCGTTTTCATCCAGTTTCCCTGAAGCGGCATCGCAGGCGGAAGAAAATCTCTTTTCGAAGGCTCTGGCGAGATCCCTCGGCTGGAGGCCCTCCTGGATGGGCGAAAGATTCGGGACGGAAATCCGGGCCGCCAGGAGAGTCTTTTTCATTCCCGAGACGGCCCCGTTCAGGAGGTCCAGATCATTCACGTCGTGGACGTACTGACGGTCAATGATATTGAGCACCCTGTAGATCTCGCGCAGGCCCATCTGAGAAGAGGCGGCCTGAGACGGGAGACGGAAGAGAAAAATTACAAGAAAAAGCAGAAAAAGGATTTTTGCCTGTCTCTTCATGGTGCCTCCTTATATTAACGCGATTTGCCGAAAAATTCGCTCAGATCGAAGATGAGCGTCTTTTTCCCGGGACAGCCGGGACACGCAACTTCCACGTGGTCGAAGAAGAGCCCGTCATGAGAGACCAGGTTCTGGGAGAGGATGGTGAATTTTCCGCCGCAGACGGTGCATACGTGAGTCTTGAGGTAATCCATTTCTTCCGAGATGTTTTTCACGCGGATGGCGTCCTCCTCGGATCTCCCTTCGTCGAGGGAGGCCAGACCCGCTCCCTTAGCCGGCAGGGGATTTTTGGCCATGGCTCCTTTTAAGTAGGCGATGGCCCGGGCCAGTTGGATGTCCTTCTGGGTTCCGATGAGGCGGAGGTCCATGGGAATGCTCTCGTCGGGGTCGATCCCTCTCTTGTTGATGTCACGCCCCTTGGGGGTCACGTAGGTGGCCGAGGTTATCTTGATGGCGGAACCGTCGGATAGGGGGAAAATGTTCTGGACCCGGGCTTTCCCGAAAGTGGTGGTTCCGATGATGCGTCCGTAGCCCCCGTCCTGGACGGCGCCGGCGCTGATCTCGGAGGCGCTGGCGCTGAACTGGTTGACCAGAACGGCCAGCGGGTAATGCGGGCGCTGATTTTCTCCGGAAGTGTATTCCGCCTTGTTGGTGTTCCTTCCCAGTACCGTCACCACCTGGCTTCCGGTGGGCAGAAAATTGGTGCACAGGTCCACCGCCGACATCATGTAACCCCCGCCGTTGTTGCGAAGGTCCAGGATGAAGGAGCGGGCGCCTTTTTCGACGAGCGAGTCCTCCGCGGCTCTCAGTTCCTCCATCACGTTCTCGCCGAATGAGCGCAGGCGGATGTAGCCGATCTTTTTAGCGATGATTTTTTCACGGGCGATGCTTTTGACGTGGATCTCGGCCCGGGTCAGGCGGATGGTCCGTATCGGCTCCGGGGCGGGACTGGTTTTGAGCGCGGCTTTTTTTGCGGCTGTCTTAATGGATTTCTTTCCCTTCGCCTGCTCCTCTTTGGCGATTGCAGGCCGGCTCTGGACGGTCAGAGTCACCTGGGAGCCCACCGGGCCTCTCATCCGGTTCTGCGCTTCCTCCAGCGAGATCCCCTTGGTGCTGAACCCGTTTATCTTCAGGATCATGTCCCCGTGCTTGATGCCCGCCTTGAAGGCCGGGGTATCCTCGATGGGTTCGATCACGGTCAGTTGTTTGTTGTTTCTCGGATCCAGTTCGATATAGATGCCCAGGCCGCCGAAAGATTTGTGGCTGAGGGATTCCTGGAGGCGTGAAAAATCGGCCGGGTTTAGGAAGACGGAGTATTCATCCTGAAGCGACTCCAGCATTCCCTGCAGGGCGGCATAGATAAGGGTCGTCTTGTTGAAATCGCCATAAGTGGAAAGAATCTTCTCTATCTGTTCGTTGAACAGGCGGGTCTGGTCTTCGGAGGGCGTGTCCTCGGGAAGAAGGGTGACGATTGAATCGTCTTTCTTGGCCGCCTGCAGGGATTTTTTGGCCTCCAGCAGGCCCCCGTTCAGAATGGTCAGGAGGTCAACGCTCTTGTAGAATTCACTGTTGATTTTCTGGGCCAGGAGCTCGAGATCTCCTGTTTTGATGGGTGTCCCCGCTCTCGCTCCGGCGAGGCAGGAGCAGAGGATAAAAACAGAGAGGAGGAGGACTCGAATCAGGGATGTCGCGTGTCTTTTCATGTTTATCACCTTTCTTTATAGTTTTCCCCTGGGGTCTATGGGAGTGCCGTTTTGGCGCACCTCGAAGTGGAGGTGAGGGCCGGTGCTGTTCCCCGTGCTTCCGACAAGGGCCACGACCTGTCCTTTGGCGACCTGCTGCCCGGCCCGGACGTAGAGGACGGAACAGTGGCCGTAGAGGGTGGAGAGGCCCGAGCCGTGGTCTATGACCACCGCGTTGCCATACCCTCCGTACCAGGAGGCCAGGATCACGATTCCGGAATCGGCGGCGGTGACTGCCGTTCCATACTCGGCTGCGATGTCGACTCCCGTGTGGAATATGTAACTGCGATAGATGGGGTGGATTCTCCATCCGAACGGGGAAGAGATATAGCCGCCGCAGGGCCAGTTCAGGCGTCCGGACCCGGCGTATTTTTTGCCGGATCTGGCATTTAAACTCTGCTGGAGGCGTATGAGCTCCTGCAGCTTTTTTTCTTCTTCGGCGCTCAGGTTCTCTAGCTGCATCACGTTCTGAGCGATGCTGTGGCGCTGGACCTGGACTTCCGTCAGGAGGTATTCCCGTTTTTCCTTCAGGGAGATGAGGGACTTTTCCTTTTCCTCGAGGTTTCTCTGAAAGCCCACCAGCTCTTCGTATTTACTCCGAAACTGCTTTTCCTGGGTCGTAAGGCTGGCGCGTTCGACTTTTATTTTCAGTAGCAATGTCAGATCTTCCCGGACGATCAGGCTCAGAAAGTCCAGGCGGTTCAGAAAGTCGGAGAAGCTCTCCGAGTCCGAAAGGGCCGTCAGGTAGTTTATCTCCCCGTTCTCATATATGTCCCGCAGGCGCAGTTTCATGGAACCCTGATGGCTGAGAAGCTTGTTTTTGGTAATTTGCAGGTTCTCCTGCAGAATGCCAAGCTGGATCCGGGTGCGCTTTATCCGGACGTAGAGATCGTCCATGTCGGCTCCCACGTCCTTGAGCCTGTTGACCGTGGAGAAGAGCTGGTACGAGAGGTCCTCTTCCTTCCGGTTGACATGGTAGAGGCGCACCTTTTCATGGTGCAGTTTTTCGTGGATCTGCTGCAGCCTGTTTCTTCTCTCGACGATGGCCTGGCGGATCTGCTTCGGATTGATGCGCGGTTTCTTCCGCGCCCACGAGGCGGAGTCAACGCTTCCGGCGAGGAGAGCGATGAGAAAAAGAAAGACTGCGCATTTCTTCACGCCGGGTCTCATCAGGTCAGATGAAGGAATTTGTTGACGGAGATGATGCTCCCGGCCGCCCCGGTGAGGACGCCGGCCGCAAGGAGCAGGGCGGTCAGGCGGGGGATCACCAGCTCGGGGGGGAGGATGGGGACAAAGATGAAGGCGTTCTTTACGGAATCAGCCAGGAAGGGATAGAAGATGTTGATAAGAAAGATCGAGAGGAGCGCACCTCCCAGGCCCTGCAGCATGCCCTCAATGACGAAGGGCCAGCGGATGAACCAGTTGGCGGCGCCCACGAGCTGCATGATGCGTATTTCGCGTCTCCGGGCAAATACGGTGAGGCGGATGGTGTTGCTGACGATGAAGAGAGTGGAGACCAGGAGCAGGATCACGAAGACGGTGCCGGTCCAGTAAACCACCCGGCTGACGGAGATGATTTTCCTGGAGAGGTCCTGGCCGTAGCGAACCGTCTCCACTCCGGGAAGTTTTGTGATGCGCCCGGCGACGAGCTCAATTTCCCGGGGACTCTTGAGGCTGACCTCGAAGTAGTTGGGCAGGGGATTGGCTCCCACGTCCGAGATGCTGATGCTCCGCCCGAGGTTTTTCTGAAGGCGGCGAAAAGCCTCGTCTTTGGAGATGAATTCCGCGGAGGAGACCTCCGGGATAAGAATGATTTTTTTCTTCAGCTCCTGGATCTGCTCGTTCTTTAGAGTCGGAGTCAGGCGCGCGGTAATCTGGAGCTGCTGGAGGATATTTTCAGCCATGTGGTTGAGATTCATCGCCAGCAGAAGAAAAATTCCCAGGATCATGACCAGGATCATGACGGTGGAGACCGAGGCGGCGTTCATGAGGGGATTCCGCCTCATGTTGAAATAGACTTCTCTTAAGAAAAAGGAGAGGTTCATGGGCATTCACCGGGTGCGCTTTCAGCTTTGGCGAGCGAGTAGGCGCCCTTTTCCTGGTCGCAGGTCATCCGACCTTCGGCCAGGCCGATGACCCTCTTGCGCATGGTGTCCACTATGTTTTTGTTATGGGTGGCCACCAGGAGCGTTGTCCCCTTCTGGTTCACCTGGGCCAGAAGCTGCATGATGTCCCAGGAGGTCTCCGGGTCCAGGTTTCCCGTGGGCTCATCGGCCAGGAGGATGACGGGATTGTTGACCAGGGCCCGGGCGATGGAGATCCGCTGCTGCTCCCCACCGGACAGCTCCCCGGGGAAGTGATGGGCTTTTTCGCCGAGACCGACCATGGAGAGCGTCCTGTTGACCCAGCGGGCGATCTCGTAGCGCGGGGTGCCGATCACTTCGAGGGCGTAGGCCACGTTTTCATAGACGGTCTTTTGGAGCAGCAGCTTGAAGTCCTGAAAGATGACCCCGATTTTTCGCCGGAGGAAGGGAACCTTCGACCTCTTGAGGATGGAGAGGTCCTGGGAGTCCACCAGGATTTTTCCGCTCGTCGGGATCTCTTCCCGGTTGATCAGGCGGAGAAAGCTGGATTTGCCTGAGCCGGTAGGCCCGACCAGGAAAACAAACTCGCCGGACTGTATGGAGACATCTATATCCGAGAGGGCCTGCGCGCCGTTGGGGTAAGTCAGGCTGACGGCCTTCATTTCGATCATTTTCTTCTCCTGTGGTAAGCGCCCTTCTTTTTCCGATAAAGGTTCAGCGTATTATAGCACACCTTGATTTTGTTTTTCAACCGTTACCGCCGTGTCTTCCCCCGCCCGCTCATGCAGAGAATCGGTGGGGATCCCTTCGATGATTTCCTTGACAATCCTGAAATTGTCCAGGCTGTTTTCGCGCAGAATTTCAACCTTGAGGGTCAGGTCTTCAAGGAAACTTTCTCTCTTCTCCTCCAGGGCGTGCACTTCGCGGATAAGGGCCTCGTCGGTCAACTCATCGAGGGGGATGGAAGGGGCCTTGATCCGTTCCAGAAAACTCCTGACCTTGGGATCGTAGACGATGCCCAGCATGGGCACCCCGCCCAGCGCCGCAAAAACGAGGGAATGAAGACGCATGCCGACAAGAAAATCCATCCGGCCGATAAGTCCCAGGAGTTCCGGGGCGGAGTATTCTCCCTCGATGATGATCGCCTGGTGTTTCATTAGGCGGGCGATTTCCCGGCACATCTGCATGTCTTTGGAACGCTGGAAGGGAATGAGAACGGGCGTTGCCCTTTCGTGCTCGCAGAAATAATCGGCCCCCTTGGCCAGGGAAAGGGGATAATCCAGCGAGGTGGCCCAGGGCCTGGCGCAGACGGCTATTTTTTTGCCGTCCCGGCCGATTCGCTCGGCCTTCATGATTTCGTCAATCCTCTCCGGCGGCGCCGGTTCCAGGGCCAGGACGGGGTCGGCGGTGACATAGACCGGCGGTTTGAGGACGCCGATTTGCCGAAGGAGTTTTCGGGAGTCCTGGTCCCTTACCGTGATGAAGTCGAGTGTGTTGGCAATGAGGCGGGTCATTACTTTCCCGGGGGCGGTCTTCAAGGGGCCGATTCCCTGGGCTAAGACGACGGCTTTCCGCCGGAGGAGCTTGGCCAGGAGGATCATCCCCAGGTAATAGCCCAGGCTCGAAAGGCTGGTCACGTCCTGGATCAACCCGCCTCCGCCGCTTATGAAAAGGGAGGCCCGCCTCAGGCGGCTTAAGATTTTCCAGAAGTCGTTCCGGTGCATGCTGTGGACGCCGTGTTCCCGGATGGTCCAGCGCGGATTCCGGGAGATTACGTGGATGGACGCCTCCGGCATAAACTGCCGAATGGAGGCGATCATGGCCGAGAGAATGGCCTCGTCGCCGGCGTTTCCAAATCCATAATAACCGGAAATGACGATACTTGGCGGCTTCTTATCTGACATCCTGTGGTAATTAAACGGAAGAGTTCAATTTCCTTCAGAGGAAGCGTCCCGGGGCGGCATAGTCTGGGTCTCATCGAGCTTTTCGGAGGAAGTATGGCTTTCCCGGGGGCGATCCTGCCCCAGGTTGGGCTCGGTGATGACCGGTTTTCGGGCCCCCGGCATCTGGAAGAGAAACTGAAGTTCGCCTATGGTAATCATGTCGCCGGGATTCAGAAATTTTTCCTGGATCCTCTGCCCGTTGATGAAGACTCCATTGGTGCTCCCCAGGTCGCGCAGGAGGTAGCCGTCGGTGATGCGGAGCAGTTCCGCGTGTTTCCGGGAGACCTGTTCGTTGTTCAGGAGGATTTCACACGAGACGTCCCGGCCGATGGTCATGATGTCTTTATTGATGGGAAATCCGCTTTTCAGGCCCATTCCCTGCGGGACGAGCCAGGCCCAGAAATCCTCGTCGCTTTCCATGTTTTTAGTGAGGACGTCCTCTCCTTTTGAGGAGATTTTTTCTATGAACCTGGGAAGAACGACCATGGACAGGATCATGCACAAAAAGATGATGAGAGGGTACCAGGGCCGGGCGAGAGAGGGCAGGAGGCTCTTAAGAAGCAGGACGAGGAGAACGCCCAGAATGATGCCCGAGATCAGGCCCAGAAAGTAGAGAGGTGTTTTAGATGTTGTTTTGAGCGGGTTCATGTCTTCTGTCCTCTTTTGGTTTCATTTCCGTAAATTGGGTCAAAATACCTTCTTTCAGAACCAGAAAGGAATGTTTCCTTTTTGACGAAAAAAAGTGGGCAGGGCGGGGTAGAATTTTGAAATCAGCGGGAAAAGATATTCATAGAAGAAGATGAACAGCAGGAATAGCAGGAGCAGGGCGTAGGGGACCCAGCGGAACCAGGCGAAAATTCGCAGGGGAGAAAATTTTTTCCTGCCCGACGCCGGGAACGGGGTTCCCGCTTTGGCTGGAGGCAACGGCGTCTGGGGGGGAGCGGGCGGGGGCTGAAGCAGGCCCAGGAGGTCTTTCTTCAGATCCAGGGCCGATTGGTAGCGCCGGGCCGGGTCGGCCTGCGTCGCCATGATGATGATCTGCTCCATCTTCCCCGAGACGGCGGGGTTCAACTTGCGCACTGGGACGAAACTGAAGGGCGTCTGGGTAGAGGTGGGATCGGATTTGGTCAGAAGGCGGTGCAGGACCACGCCCAGGGAAAAAATATCCGAGCGGGGGTCGGTCTGGCCGCCGTACTGTTCCGGAGGAGCATACCCCGGGGAGCCGATCCTAAGCGTGTCTCCTTTCTTGGCCGGGCTGTAGAGACGGGCGATTCCGAAGTCAATGAGTTTCACGTGCCCGCCGCTGACCATTATGTTTGAAGGTTTAAGGTCTCTGAAGATAACCGGGTGCGGAATCTGCCGGTGCAGGTAATAGAGCACGGTAGCGATCTGGACGGCGTATTCGGCCACGACTTTCTCGGGAAGACCGGAGGGGGAACGGGTTACGATCTTTTCAAGATCCTCTCCCTCGACGTAGTCCATGACCAGGCAGGGATGTCCCTGGAAGAGGAAGCAGTCGGAGACCCGGGGGAGATTGGGGTGATCCAGTTTGGCCAGAAGAAAGGCTTCCAGCTCGAATTGCTTCTGGGCCAGCGCCTGCTCCTCGGTCGAGGAGAATTTTGCGGTCAATTCCTTGAGTACGCACTCTTTTCCGGCCAGGTGTCGATCCCGGCAGAGGTAGATGTTGCTCATGCCTCCCTGGCCGAGCACCCGGATCACCTCGTAGCGGGCTGAGAGGACATCGCCGATATTGAGCATGGCTAAAATTCTCCGCCCTTCATCAGGGACGCAGGATAAAATGGTATAGAAGCCAGACTGCTGCGGCTCCGGTGGCGAGAACCAGGAGCCAGAGGAAAAAGTTGGCCGCGGCGGGATTTTTCTTGCGTTGAACCCAGGATTGAACCGAGGCGGGTGACTGGTACTGTTCCATCGCGCCTTTCAGGTCTTTAACCATCTCCTGGAGGTTAGGATGCCGTTCTTTGGGATCGTAGCGGGTGGCCTTCAGGATAATCTGATTGGTTTTATCGGAGATCTCAGGCCGTAGGCTCTGCGGGGCCGGGAGATTGAAGGGGGTGGAGGCCGGATTCACCTTCGTCAGGCAGTGGAAAAGGATGGCGCCGAGATTGTATACCAGAGTGCGCATATCGAAGATTCCCTCTTCGGAAAACTGCTCAGGAGCGGCATAGTCCATGGACCCGGTTCGCTTGATGGCTTCCAGGTCCTGGCGGGTCTGGAAAAGCCTGGCCAGGCCCAGGTCTATGAGAGTAATGTTGCCCTGTCCCGAGACCAGGATGTTTCCCAGGTTAAGTTCTCTAAAAAAAACCGCCGGCATTTTTCGGGAAAAAAGGTAATTTAAGGCGTCGGCCATTTGAATTCCCCATGAGAGGACTTCCTTTTCCTCGATAGGGTCTTTTTTGATTACGTTGCCCAGATCCACGGCCGGGGCGTACTCTCTGACTATGTAGAGGCTGTTTGAGTCAATGAAGAAGTCCACCACTTTGGCTATGTTGGGGTGGGAGAGAGCGGTGAGGTTGAGGGCCTCGGCATGGAACTGGCTCATTATCCTGTTTTTTTCCTGGGGATCGACGGCCACCATCTTCATTTCCTTGATGGCCCAGACCTTGCCTTTAAGGTGCAGGTCCTCCACGTAATAGACATTGAACATCTGGCTCTGATAGATGATACGGGCAATCTTATATCTTGAGCGGAGGATCATTCCGACGCTATAAGAGGTCATAGGGGGAAAATTCTCCCGTCGAAGGATATTTCCTTCCGGAAGAAGGGATACTTAATAAAGAAGGTGTGGGTTTTAAAAAGCCTGCCGGGTCCGCTTGAAGGGGAAGTGGTCCTGGACGGCCAGTGTCATCTTCTTGATGCCGGATTTGATAGATTTACCGTGTTCGATATACGAGCGCAGGCCGTAGAGAGCCAGGCAGGCTATGGAGGCCGGAAGAGAGGCAACCCCGGTGAAAGAGGCGGCGGAGGCCACCGCCGTGGCCGTGTCCAATACTCCCAGCAGGATTTCTTTTTTATCCTTGTTATGGATGCCTTCCTTAAGTTCGCGGACCCCGGCCGCACCGCTCAGGGCACAGCCGAATATGCCGAGGCCGGTCGCCAGAAAGCCGACTTTGGATCCTAGGGAGGCGGCGGTCTTAAGAAGCGAGCCCACTTTGCCGCCGGTGATGGCGGCGCCCGTCTCCAGGAGGAGACCGGCGTTTCCCATGGCCATGGCCGCGGACTGGCCGACCTCTCCCCCCGATTCCAGGATCGTCTGGACATCCTTTTTTTCGATTCCCTCTTTAAGATCTCTTACGGCGAGCACTCCCAGGAGAGAGTTGCTGACCACCCCCGTCGCATGGAGGGCGGAGGAAAGACCGGAAGGCATTAAAATCCCGCCTGCGTCGAGGACGTCTTTCGTCAGGGAGTGATAGCTTAAGACGTCCACTGCTTTAAGAACGAAGCGGCCTCCCTTGAGGAGATCCTGCCAGTCTTTTCTCTTGTCTTTGGAGAGGCTATCCACCGAATTCTTGAGAAAACGTTCTTCGGAGGCATCCCCGGGCGGGGACTTCGTCCCGGATGGCCTGGGGACTGCCGGCTCTCCCCCTGAAACAGAACTTAATGAGCGTATAGAATCCATATGCCGATATTATAGCATAACAGGCGGGGTTGATCCAGCCCCCCCGACACGGGGAATGGGGCGCTGGGCGGAAGCGACATGCCGGGTTGATATGAAACAAATGGCGTCCCGAAGCGATTATTTTTGTTTTTTAAAGCGCTGGAAAAGCATGAGGAAAGTCTCTTTCTGGTTAAAAGTTAACAAATTGGCAACATTGATCTTGTCTTCCGGCGCCGCCGGATCGTACTTCGCGGAGCCTTCCACTTGTAAGAAAGAGAGGAACGTGCTATGATTTTCAGGTAAAGGCACAGCTGAAAATCTCCTGCACTTGAGGGGGGAGTCCCTTTGGGCCTGGAACTTCGTCCTAAAAATTTTTTAAACAAGGCAGCTCTTCTGGGCACCATCCTGACGGCTCTTCTGGGATGGGCGGGACTCCTGGGATGGCTGACGGGCATTCGGGAGCTCAGCGCCGTCCGCCCGCATTACATCCAGATGGCTCCCAATACCGCTCTTATTTTCATCGCACTCGGGAGTTTATTTGCTGCGTTTCTCATGAAACCAGAGCTTCCCTTTATCCGCATTGCGGCAGGCATTGTTTCAATTCTGAGCGCCGTTATCAGCGCCGCCACTTTAATTGAAGGGGCGTCAGGGCGCGATTTAGGCCTTAATGACTGGTTGCTGCATGCCCCGGAGAGGTTCGGCCATGCGACGCTCGGCCACATGTCCCCGGTGACCGCAGTCATCTTCATACTGGCGGGTGCGGCTCTTTTCCTTCTTCTGGTCGGGAGGAAAGCCCTGTCGGCTTTCCTGGGCACCTTCGTCTCCCTCATGAGCCTGGTGCTTGTTCTGGGTTACCTGCTGGGTTATCCCCTCCTGTACGGCGGAAGCCAGATTCCCGTTGCTCTTCCCACCGCCCTGGCTTTTACCTTCTTCGGTTTGAGCCTTATATCGGCTTCCGGAAACACTATCTGGCCTCTTTTAGCCCTGGTGGGAAGTTCCACCCGGGTCCGCCTGTTGAAATACCTGCTTCCAGCCGTTCTTGGAATACTCGTCTTTCAGGATTGGCTTCTTTCCCGTGCCCTGGAAAAGTCAAGCCTGGACATATTTCTCGATTTTATATTGGCAGCAGCCCTGGCTCTCCTGGCGGCGAATCTGGTCATTTCATGGGTTTCCGGAGCCGCCGGCAATGAAATCGACCGGGCTTTAGCCGAGCGGCGGAAAGCGGAAGAGGCGCTCAATGAGAATATCGAGAAATTCCGCAATCTCTTTGACAACATGAGCAGCGGGGTGGCCGTGTACGAGGCGGTCAACGGAGGAGATGATTTTATAATAAGGGCTTTTAACAGGGCCGGTGAACGCATTGAGGGCCTCAAGAGGGAGGAACTGGTGGGCCGGAGTATCCTGGATGTTTTTCCCGGCGTAAAAGCCATGGGTTTATTCGAGATCTTAAAGCGTGTCTGGATAAGCGGACAGCCTGAGCATTACCCGGCCTCGGTTTACGAGGACCGGCGAATTGCCGGCTGGCGGGAAAATTACGTGTACCGGCTTTCCTCCGGAGAAATAGTGGCCGTTTACGACGACGTCACCGAGCGAAAGCAGGCCGAGGAGGAATTGCTTAAAGCCAAGGAAGCGGCCGAAGAATCGAACCGGGCAAAGAGTTCCTTCCTGGCCAACATGAGCCACGAGATTCGCACGCCGATGGCTGCCATCATTGGGTTCACGGAGCTGATGCTGGGCTCCGAACTTAAGCCTGAGCATCGCGAATACCTGCAAATAGTTCAAACCAGGAGCAGGGATCTTCTCACCCTCCTGAACGATCTGCTGGATTTTTCCAAGCTGGAAGCCGAAAAAATGGGATTAGTTCAAATCCCTTTTCATCTCGCCCAGACACTCGGCGAAGTGATGAAAATGTTCTCTCTTACCGCCTCTCAGAAAAATCTGGCCATTTCGCTTAAAATTGCCGACGGCGTACCCGATGTTATTTACGGGGATCCCCAGCGAATAAGGCAGGTTCTGGTCAACATGGTTGGCAATGCCGTCAAATTCACGGAAAAAGGAGAGGTGGCCGTCCTGGTGGAGCCGGATTTAGAATCGACCGACGGGCAAATAACCCTCCATTTCCGCGTGAAGGATTCAGGAATCGGCATCCCTCCGGACAAACTGGAATATATTTTTCAACCCTTTGTCCAGGTGGACGGCTCTTGTACGCGAAAATACGGGGGGACCGGCCTGGGCCTGAGCATATGCAGCCGGCTGGTGGAACTGATGGGCGGAAAGATCCGGGTGGAGAGCGAGGTCGGCCGGGGCAGCGCCTTTCATTTTTCGATTCCGTTTCGGCCGCTCCCATTCAAGGCAAAGTCGGAAGAAATGCCGGCGATTGGCGCAGAAGGGCCTGCCCGTGCCTCCTTGCGCATTCTGGTCGCGGACGATGATGAAAGCAGTACAATTCTGGCAGTTACCCAACTGAGGGAAAAGGGGCACCGGGTGCTCACGGCGCTCAACGGGAAGGAAGCTCTGCGCCTCCTGGAGTCGCAGGATTTCGATATGGTGCTGATGGATATTATGATGCCGGAGATGGATGGCCTGGAGGCCACCCGCTGGATTCGGGACCCGGCCTCGTCCGTTCGCAATCACGATGTGCCGGTGATCGCCATTACGGCCTGTGCCATGAGCGGAGACGAGGAGAGGTGCCGGGAGGCGGGTATTGATGCCTATGTCTCAAAGCCGGTAAGTGCCGCGAACCTGTTTTCAGTAATTGAAAAAATTCTTGTCAGAACTGCTTCGTAAGAGATCAGGGGGATTTAATGATTGAGAAATTATGGTATTCCTGGATCAAGATCGTCTTCGGGATAAAAATTCTCTCAAAATGCCCGGAGCTCTTCAAATACCTGTTTCCCGAAAAAATGAGAAAATATCTTTAAGCACGCACTTCACGGCATCCCGGAAAGAAATGCGGAGTAATCATCTCTTATGAGGTTGAAGTCCCTGGCCAGTATGATAAGCTGAACCCTGTTGTCCCTTATGTCCACGGCCGTTTTTTCTTTTCCGAAAAACCAGCGGGTCACCTCTCCGGAGTGCTTCTGAATCTCCGGTCCCCCATAGAGCTTGAGCGCATTTTTAGCCGCATCGCCCACCCGGAGGCCCTTAAAGGTCATGAAGCGGGTGCCGGGGAGAAGGTAGATGGCCTCGATGCGGTAATCCGAGGAGGGGATCTGGATAAGGAGGCGATCCCGGCCCGAATAGCGCCAGACGTCGTGGATATAGGAGTTCTTGCCCAGGTTGTAGTTGTTATAGAGCGTTGTCTGGAATGTGTTCAGAGCTATGGAGGGATCAGGGGAACCGGTGGGATGGATGGAGAAGCGGTTGAAGTTTTCCGGCAGAGCGGTCTTCAGTTTTCCGAAGGAGGCCCCGGTTATCAGCACCAGCGCCACTATGATTGCCGGGGTGGCCGCTCCCGGGGATAAACCCAACCTCAGCAGGCAGGCCCGGGAGAGCAGGGCAATAAGGAGGGAAAGGCCTATAAAAAGTCCGGGCGTCCCGGGGAGGAGGTCCGCCGTCGTCAGGAAGTAGAGAAAGGTTTCGAGCCAGCCGAAAAAGGAAAACCACCAGACCAGTGTCAGGAGCCCGCCGAAGTCCGGGATGAAGCGGCAGGAATTTTGCAGCTTTACCGGAAGCCATCCGTTGACGTAGAAGAGCCAAAGGAGGCCGCGCATCACCCCCTGCGGCCCGGAAGGGGCTCCTGCAGGCTTGCCGGGAGCCTTGGCGCCGCCGGGGGCGGGACGCCGCGGAGCGGGATTCAGGGCGTCGTTGATAGCCTCCCTGAATTCATCCGTATTCTGGAAGCGCACCGCCGGGGCCATGCGGGTGGCTTTCTCGATGAGGGCGGTCATTTCCTGAGAGACGGAGGGGTTGAGCGTGTTCGCCGGGGCGAACTGGAAGGGATGGCTGACGGGGTCCTCCAGGGTGAGGGCCTGGTGCAGAAGAACCCCCAGGGCGTAGAGGTCTGAACGAGGGTCGCTCTGCCGGCCGCTTCCGGGGTATTGCTCGGGCGCGGCGTAGCCCGGCGTTCCCAGACAGACGGTGTCGTTATTCTTGGCAGGGTCAAAAATCCGGGCGATCCCGAAGTCCACCAGCTCGACGCGCCCGTTGGGCAGGAGCATGATGTTGGATGGCTTGAGGTCCCTGAAAATGACGGGAGCGGGGAGTTGGCGGTGCAGGTATTCGAGGACGTCGAGGATCTGAAGGGCCCATCCGGCGGCTATCACTTCGAGAACGGGCTGTCCGGACTGATCGAGGAACTTCTTGAGGCTGGTGCCGGGGACGAATTCCATGACGAGAAAATAGCTTTGCCCTTCCGAGAAAAAGTCGAAGATTCGGGGAAGGCCGGAGTGGCGGAGGTTCGAAAGAATTCCGGCCTCCTTGAAGAAGAGATCTATAGCCTCGTTCCGGCCGGCGGGGTCGGCGTTGTTATTTATGAGTTCCTTGACGGCGTATTTACGGACTGGTTCGGCCGCATCGTGAGCCACCCAGACGGCCCCGCAGGCTCCCTGGCCCAGGAGGCGGTCCATGACGTATTTACCGCGAAGAATATTTCCGCTCTGCATGGGTTCCTTCACTGAAGGCGGCTGGGAATTGGTTTGAGAGTTCCTTGAATGCCTGCTGAGGGCTTTCAAAGGCCCGGCTTTTTTCTTCCAGGGGACAGGGACCGTTGCCTGCCCTGTTCAGGATGAGAGGAACTTTTCTATCATGCGAAAGAAGGATGCCGGAGGAAACGAGAAGGCTTTCGCCCTCCTCCGAAAGGAGGCGGGCATGGACAGCGGAAATGCCGCAGTAGAGAGCAAGAAAGGCGGCCGCCCGCCCGACGATACTGTCTGCCAGGGAGGCACCAGCCAGTTCCTGTCCGAGTAAAAAAATGGCGCGGAGAAGGCCCGTGATCCCCTTTTCGGATGAAGAAAAAAGGACGTTTCCCCCTTTTACCAGCACAAGGGAGAGATCGGAGGCATCAAGAATTTTCCTGGCCTTATTTATATCGTCCATGAAAGATCCTTCTTCGGCAGGCTCTCCATTTCCTTGTCAAAAGGAAGATCCGGCCTCAAAAGATTTCAAAAGGGTTTTTGCCGTCTTCCTGAGAATAGTTACGAAACGTATTTTTCACGCAAAGGGGTGCCGGAATGCAAAGATGCAAAACAATGAAAGCTTCTCCCTCCATCCTGTCTCTGGTCTTGACCTGCTGCCTGCTTCTTTCAGGGTGCGGAGGAAACAGCTCGTCCCCATCCGAGTCTCCGTCCGGCACCACTGGAAGCATGAGCGGAGTTGTCCAGATTTCCGGGGGCGGCCAGGCCTCCCCTAAGGACGCCGTAGTCAAGGTGCAGAACGTCCTCCTCGCCAAGGGGAGTCAAGCGTGTTACACGGTCGTTCCGGATGAAAACGGTAACTGGTCGCTATATAACATCCCCCTGGGGACTTACGCCGTTCAGGTCTTTCTGAACGGCTATCTCCTGAAATCCACAACTGCCGGGATTACAGCCGATGCCGTGACCCCGGTGCCGGCGCTGGTCCTGCAGCCGGCCGTAAACCCGCCGACGATCTATTCCTTCACTATTTCCCCTTCCAGCGGTCCAATCGACACCTCCGGGGTTTTCTCCGTTGACGTCTCGCCGATCTCTTCACGGAGCATCAAGTCAGTCACCGTTTTTTCTTCAACAATGCGTATAACCTACGCCCTGGCCAAGGTGGTCTCTTCCATAAAGACTTATGCGGCTGATTTTAAAGTGGATTCCGCCTGGAACGGAACCATCACCTGGACCGCCTTTGCCGTGGACAGCTCCGACGCCGTCTCCAGCATAACCGCCACCTTCGAGGTGATCGGCGTTACTCCGACCCCCTCTCCGACCCCGACTCCCACTCCGACCCCGACTCCGTCTTCAAGCCCGACTCCCACTCCGACTTCCACGGCGACCCCCTCTCCGACTCCAATCCCCTCTTCCGGTCCCTCGCCCATAGGCACCTGGCAGTACCTGGATCAGGGTGCAGGGTTCGGGTTCCGCTACATTATATCCCAGAGCGACATCAGGTATGATATTTATTTAGGCGGACAGTGGAATATCGGTACGCCGTACAGCGAGCAAGGGTTGAGCATTCGCTTCGTAGCCGGAAATTCCAGGGTCGAAGTCTATCGCCCGCCGTTCACCGAAACCCTCGAGACCTTCTATGTGGGCTCAAACAATCATCTCTGGAGGATCGACTCAACCGGTATCGATTCCGATACGGATGCCGTAAAAATTTAATTTGCGGTTTTTGGCAGTTGTAATTCGAGGTTCGCAACCTCCCTAGGCCGGGGTCTTCCTTTCTGCTATAATATTATCCATGCTGAATCGTCCTTACTGCCTTTTTACATACGGCTGCCAGATGAACGAGTACGACTCCGAGGCGCTAGCCGGCGCCCTGGAATCGCTCGGCTGCTGGCCGGTAAAGACCCCGGAAGAGGCCGGCATCGTTCTCTTCAACACCTGCTGCGTCCGGAAGAAGGCCGACGAGAAGGTCTACGGGCGCCTGGGCGACTTCAGGCGGCTGAAAGCGGCCGATCCCTCGGTCATCATGGTCGTGTGCGGCTGCCTGGCCCAGAAGGACGGGAAGGCTCTTAAGCGGCGCTTCCCACACGTGGACCTGGTAATCGGGACCGGCAACCTGGCCCGCTTCGCGGGAATCCTGGAGGATTTCTCATCGAGCCGCCTGGGCGGGGTCTTCCTGGACGGGGATGGCGGGGAACCCCGTCTTCCGCTCAGCCGCAAAAGCAGTCTCTTTGCCTTCCTGCCCATCAGCACGGGATGCGACTGCTTCTGCACCTATTGCATCGTGCCCTTCGTAAGGGGGCGCTTTAAAAGCCGCTCTCCGGAAACCATCCTCAGGGAAATTGAAGATATGGCTTCGCAGGGATACCGGGAAGTAACCCTCCTGGGGCAGAACGTCAATTCCTATGGAGCGGATCTGCCGGGCTCCATGGATTTTGCGGAGCTCATGAATCGCGCCGGGAGGATTGAAGGGATCCGGAGGATTCGCTTCACTACTTCCCATCCCCGCGATTTGACCGTAAGAACCATCGAGGAGATCCGGGACAACCCGAAAGTCTGCGAGCACATCCACCTCCCCCTCCAGTCCGGGAATGACGAGGTGCTCCGGAAGATGGGACGCGGCTATACCGTGGACGAGTACCGCTCTCTCCTTAAAAGGATCAGGGACTTTGTTCCGGGCGTGAGCGTCACCACCGATTTCATCGTGGGCTTTCCCGGCGAGACGGAGGAACAGTTCCGGGAGACCCTGGAGCGGGTGGAGGAGTTTGAGTTTGACGCCGCCTTCATGTTCGCTTACTCACCGCGCGAGGGGACGGCCGCTGCCGCCATGAAGGACTCTATTTTAAGCGGGGAGAAACTGCGCCGTCTCAACATGCTCATAGAAGCGCAGAATGCCATAACCATGCGCAAGAACAGGCTCCTGGAGGGAACGGTTCAGGAAGTCCTGGTAGAGGGAGCCAGCCGGAAGGATCCCGGGACGCTCACCTCCCGCACAAAAAGCCATCGCATCGTTGCTTTTAAAGGCGAAGGGATCCAATCCGGCGACTTGAAAAAAGTCTTAATCGAGAATGGATTCACCTGGGGTCTCACCGGCCGTCTGGAGCCGCAGGGGTAAGGCGCCTGACGCCTTCTTATATCTCAGATACAAGTCTTCAACTTTCTTTCGAGCCCAGGGGGTCCTCCGCAAAAAATTCAGACTGGACGCGATGCTTGGGTCGTTATTGAAGCACTTTATTTTGATCTTTTTCCCCAATCCGCCCCAGCCATAGCGCTCAACCAACTCGTTAAGAATCATCTCGAGAGTTATGCCGTGAAGAGGGTTTAAGGGCTGCTGTTCGGTCATGTATTAGCCATGCTCAGTTTCCACATCCATTCATACAAGTATACTATAGAATCGTTTGTTTCCCTGGAGGAAGTGTCACCGCAATTCTGTCCGCCAAATCCATGTTCTTGGCAATGGCTTAACTCTCCTCCAAATTTCAAATTTATTGTAACTCCCGCTTCCTAAAAACATTATACCATCTCACCTATGACAAAGACTGTCATTGTGAAAATATTGCCGGATATTTTTCAAAAAGACTAACCGGGACGAATGAACGAGTGCGACTTCGACCGTTATTTTTAAAGGAAAAGGCATCCAATCCGGCGAATTTGGAAAAAGTCATTATCGAGAAAGGATACATAAGGGGCCTCCCGGGACGGCTGCGTCCGGAGCGGGCGGCGTCCGGCTTTCGATGAGTCTGATCGTGGAAACAATACCGGAAAATTCCAGCATGTCCCAGACGGCCGTCTATGAAATGGCGGCCATCATGGCATCTTCTACCAGCATACAGGAGACGCTCGACCTGACGCTGGAAACCGTTGCCGGCATGATGAAGGCGGAGCGGGCTTTTATAATGCTGATCGATCCGGATGCAAAAGAGCTTTTCTGCGCGGCGGTCTGGGGCGTTGATAACGAATCATTCGGCGCCCAACGGCTCAAACTGGGCGAGGGTATCGCCGGCTGGGTGGCCAGGAGCGGCAAGGCCTATGTGATGCAGGGCCGTGAAGATCCCCGATACGTCAAGTCTCCGGGAAGTCACCGGGATTTTAAATCACTCCTGTGTGTCCCCCTGAAAGTGGAAAGGCATGTCGTCGGGGTTTTGGGCGTCGGCAGCCTCTACGAGTCCCGGAAGCACTCGGCCGGGGAAATCAGCACCCTCTCGCTCATCTCTTCCCTGGCGGCGCTGGCGATAGAAAATGCCTTCCTGAGTGCCAGGGAAAAGGAACAATCCCGGCTGCTTTCGGAGAGCAACAGAAAGCTCAAAACCCGCTCCAGGCAGCTCGTTGAAAAGACGGCTCAATTGGGCCAGACCAACAGGAAGCTCAGGGAGTCTTTGCGAAGCCTGGAAGAAAGCGTTGTCAGGGTCAAGGCCCTCTATGAAATCGGAGCCACGCTTTCAAGCACACTCAACTTAAGGACAATTTTAAACAGCGCTATCTCCGGGATTTTCGCGATGTCCTCTTTCCCGGTGGAAACCGTAATCATAGCCAGATTGGATGAGGCGGGCAGTCGCTTTGTCGTCGAATCGGCACATACGCCTGAAGGGAAGCCACTTGCGGCTCAGGATGTTCATCTGAGTCAAATTCCCCCACGCCATCGCACGAAATTAATCAAAGAAAAACAGCCGATATTCCTCAGTGATCTTTCGGATGAGCCGGAAGTCAAGAAGATTTTTTTCGCCAGACGCCTCAAGTCAATCTATATATGGCCGCTTATTGCCAGGGGGAAAGTGACGGGCTGTATGGCCATCACCTGCGCCAGGCGCTCGGTCGTTGCAGAGGAAGAGCTTGAGACGATCGGGGTGGCGGCCCGGCAAATCGGGATAGCCGTCGAGAATGCTCGCCTTTACGAGGAAAGCCAGAACAGGGCCGTGGCCCTCTCATCTCTCAATCAGCTGCTGTCGGCCATCTACCGGAGCATGGGCGATGGAGTCATGACGGTTGACTGGGAGCGAAGGGTGACGACCTTCAATGAAGCCGCGGAGCGCATCACGGGCTATTCAGCCGCGGAAGTTATGGGCAAGTCCTGCGCCGCACTTTTCTACGGGAGCAATCAGCATGGGATCAATCAATGCCAGGACTCCTGCCCTCTTTTGAAATTATTCAAGCAGAGTGAAAATCCGTCCAGCGGTATTAAGACCGAGAGTGTCATCAAAACGCGGGATGGAGAAGAAAAAAATGTCAGCTCCATTCACTCCATCCTGATGAGCGGGGAAGAGCCGATTGGCGGGGTGGTGGTTTTCAGGGACGTGACCCGGGAGAAGGCTCTTGAAAAGATGAGATCCGATCTGGTGGCCGCCATTTCACATGATGTGCGCACCCCGTTGACCAGCATCAAGACCTACGTGGTCTCCCTGCTTCGCAAAGGAGAAATGTTCGATCGGAAGACCAAGGAAGAATGTCTCAAGATCACCAACTCTGAGATCGACAGGCTCACGAGGCTCCTGGATAACCTTCTCAATCTTTCACGTTTTGAGGCAGGCAGACTTGTCCCGGGGACTGAGGTTGTCAACCTGGTTCCCCTGGTCAATAAAGTGGTTGAGCTGAATCGGGTCAATTTATTCAAACACTCGATTACGAATAAAATCACCGGAGAAGTCCCGGAGGTAATTGCGGATCCCGATCAACTGGAACAGGTTCTGAATAATCTTCTTTCGAATGCCGTGAAGTATTCCCCTGAAGGAGGGGAAATTAGTCTTCAGTGGGAATCGGACGGTCGTTTCATCCGGATTTGTGTCGCTGACAGGGGGATTGGGATCCCGCCGGGTGAACAGGAAAAAATATTCGAGCAATATCACCGTGGTGACAGCCCGGCTGCGCGGGGAGTGGCCGGAACGGGACTGGGACTTTACATCACAAAGAAGCTGATAGAACTCCAGGGAGGCCGAATCTGGGTGGAGAGCTCGTCCTCGTCTGGGTCGCGTTTCTATTTCACCATTCCCAGGGCGGCGGCCCGTGGGGAGTGTCTGCATATTATTTAAGAAAGGTTTGAGGTGCCTAATGAGCAAATTGACTCCAAGGGAAGTCGTGGAGGAACTGGATAAGTATATTATCGGGCAGCAGGATGCCAAGAAAGCGGTCGCCGTAGCCCTGAGAAACCGCTATCGCCGTGAGCTGCTGCCCGTCGAACTCAGGGACGAGGTGATCCCCAAAAATATTCTCATGATCGGGCCCACCGGGGTCGGGAAGACCGAGATCGCCCGACGACTGGCCAGGCTGGCGGATGCCCCATTTCTTAAGGTGGAAGCGACCAAGTATACGGAAGTGGGCTATGTGGGGCGGGATGTGGAATCCATGATCCGCGACATGGTGGAAATCTCCGTACGCATGGAACAGAAAAAACGTCTGCAGGAAGTTGAGAAGAAAGCCGCATCTTACGCCCTGGAGCGGCTTCTTTCCATTCTCATGCCTCAGCACAGGAAGGAAGCGGTCTCCAATCCGCTAATGGCTTTTCTGGGAGGGACGGTCGCTCCCCAGGCGCCCCCTCCGGAGCCGGACGATGAGGTCCGGCTTGAAGAGCGACGGGAGGAGCTGCGGGATGCAATCCTGCGCGGGGATCTCGACAACAAGTTTGTAGAGATTGAGGTCGAAGAAGAACTGCCCTCGATGGTCGAAGTATTCACCGGGACCGGCATGGAGGGCATGGGCGTGGATTTTGAAAAAATCCTCGGCGGCATGATTCCCAGAAAGAAAAAGAGAAGAAATGTAAAAATCCAGGAAGCCCTGCAGATACTGGCTCACGACGAAGCTCAGAAGCTCATCGATCCGGAGGAAGTCAAGCGGGACGCCGTCACTAAAGTTGAACGCCACGGCATCATCTTTGTCGACGAAATGGATAAAATAGCCGGCAGGGAGAGGGGATACGGCCCCGATGTCTCCCGCGAAGGAGTACAGCGGGACATCCTTCCCATCGTGGAAGGGTCCACCGTGACGACCAAATACGGTCCGGTCAGGACCGATCACATCCTCTTCATCGGGGCCGGCGCCTTTCACACCAACAAGCCCTCGGATCTCATCCCGGAGCTTCAGGGCCGGTTCCCCATCAGGGTGGAGTTGAAAAGCCTGACCAGGGATGATTTTATCCTCATCTTAAAGGAGCCGGAAAACGCGCTCGTCAAGCAATATGCGGCTCTCCTGGCCACGGAGGGGATCACAATCACGTTCACTCCCGATGGGATAGAGGAAATCGCCCGCCTGGCGGAGCTGGTCAACAGCCAGACGGAAAATATCGGGGCCCGCCGCCTCCATACCATGATGGAAAAGCTTCTGGAGGATCTCTCGTTTGAAGCGCCTGAATGCGGAGAGGGGAAAGTGGCCGTGGATCGGGCCTACGTTCGGGAGAAACTCGAGAGCATAGTCAAAAATGAAGATATGAGCAGGTATATTCTGTAATGCTTAAGATGTTTGTCGATGAAAAACTGACTTATCGCGCCGACGAGATTCGTGGGGTCATCCTGGCCATGGTCACTTTCGTCGTGCTGGTCACTTCCCCCTGGGTCATCATCCGTTTTTCAATCATTCCGGCCGGGATCCTCCTTTGCCTCGTCCTGTTCTACTATGGCCTTCTATACCGGAGGCTTTTCAAATACTTCAGCAGGACAAAAGCCTCGATCCATTCCTTCAAGCATCTTCAGTCGGTCTTCAACCTGCTGATCATCTCCGCCCTGGTTCATTATACCGGAGGAGTGGAGAGCTACTACACCTCTCTCTACGTCTTTGAAATAATCGTTTCCGGATTTCTTCTAAGCGCCAGAGAATGCCTCTGGGAGGCCAGCCTGGCCTGGATGCTCTATTCGCTGATACTCTGGCTCGAGATGAATAAATCCCTGCCCCACGTCAGTATCTGGCCGGGGATGGAAGGGCAATATGCGTTTTTATCCGTGGTACTCATCTCGATTGTCAGGATGCTCTTTATCTGCTATGCTTCCGCCCTTGCCGGCGCCTGTTTCAGCCGCATATTCAAGCAGAAGAGCCAGGAAATCGAACATCTTGTTTCAAAGATCTCCCTCCTGACCCTTAAAATAGCAGACCTGACTATCAACGATTCGGTGAGCGGATTTTTTAACCAGAAGCACTTCCGGCTGCGCCTGCTGGAGCAGGTTTTGCATTCACATCGGTACAAGCGCCTCCTGAGCCTGACCTTCATCAGAATTAACTGCTTTAAGGATTTTGTCAAAACAGGCGGCAAGGGGAATGCAGGAAAGGCGATTGCAACTTTATCCTCCCTGATGCGCCAGAGCTTCCGGGAGGTGGAAATCTTCAGCAGGTACGATGAAGATACTTTTGCAATTATCATGCCGGAAACCAACGGGCAGGGGACCATTGCCGCGGTTGAGCGGTTTTTTGAGAAAGCCAAGGATTGTGATTTCGGCCCCGGGGGCTCTGCCGAGCCCACCCGCCTTTCTATGAACGCCGGGATCGCAAGCTATCCCGACGATTCTAATAATCCGGATGGACTTACGGAGAGGGCCTTATATGCTCTTTTTGAGGCAGGCAAAATGGGGGAAAACAAGATCTGTCTCTATGAGAAAATATCGCGGCGCCACTGGTAAAACCGCTTTTAAACAAAACCGTTTTTGAACTTGCCATGAAAAGACTGTTATGCTATACTTATGCCCGGCACAATGACACACGTCCTGGATACCTGCGGGGGGTGCCCCAAAAGGGTCCCGCAGGAGTTGAAAGGGCGGAGGGAGCCCCGCCGAAGGCAGGGCTCAAACCCGAAATCAGGGAGGAGGTGAAAAAGAGGTGGCTGTTATTTCAATGAAACAACTGCTGGAAGCAGGCGTCCATTTCGGGCACCAGACACGGCGCTGGAACCCCAAGATGGCGCGTTTTATCTTCACGGAAAGAAACGGCATCTACATCATTGACCTCCAGAAGACGGTCGTCAAGGTCAAAGAGGCCTATAACTTCCTGAAGGAAGTGGTTCGTTCCGGCAAGAAGATTCTGTTTGTGGGAACAAAAAAACAGGCCCAGGAAGCGGTCCAGGAAGACGCCCTCCGGTGCGGGATGTATTTTGTGAATCAGCGCTGGCTGGGTGGAATGCTCACGAACTTCAAGACAATCCAGAAGAGGATTAACCGCTTGAAAGAGATCGAGGCCATGAAGGCCGATGGGACTTACGAGCGTCTGCCCAAGAAGGAAGTTAAACACCTGGAAGATGAGCGCATAAAGCTGGAGCGTTTTCTCGGCGGAATCAAGGAGATGCACGAACTCCCCGGTGCCATTTTTGCGATCGATCCCCGCAAGGAGCGGATCGCCGTCGCCGAGGCCCGGAAACTCAAGATCCCGGTGGTGGCGATCGTGGATACCAACTGCGATCCCGATGAGATAGACTATCCCATTCCGGGGAACGACGACGCCATTCGCGCGGTGAAACTGCTCACCGCCAAAATGGCTGACGCCATAGTCGAGGCCAAGATGGAAGTCGAGGCGGAGGTGGCGGAAGCGGCGCTTGCAGCTCAGGAAGCCGGCGTAAAGGAGGGAGACTCCGAGGAGATCCCAAGCATGGCCGATGTTGAATCTCAGGTGACACCCCAGGAAACTCTGGTTAAGGCTGCAGGGGTCGTCACAGCCGAGTCCTGAGAAGCACGCATGGAAACCTGATACAGAGGAGGGGGTAGGGCTTGCCTTACCCCCCCCTTTTGAAAGAGAGGGGAAAGTATTTTGTCAGTAACGATTTCAGCAACACAGGTAAAGGAACTCCGGGACAAGACCGGAGCCGGTGTGATGGATTGCCGTCACGCTCTGGTAGATGCCGCCGGCGACCTTGGCAAGGCGGAGGAGATTCTGCGGGTCAAAGGGATCAAATCAGCCGAGAAAAAAGCGGGAAGGGTCGCCTCGGAAGGACTCGTCGAGGCTTATCTGCACATGGGTTCCAAGCTCGGCGTCATGATTGAGCTGAACTGCGAGACGGATTTCGTGGCCAAGACGGACGAATTCAAGGCTCTGGCCAGGGAGCTGGCCATGCAGCTTGCCGCCTACAAAGCCCGCTACATCAGCCGCGAGGAAATTTCACAGGAAGAACTTGACAACGCCCGGCAGATTTTCAAGGAGCAGTACGCCAAGGAAGGCAAGCCGGCCAATGTCCTTGATAAGATCCTTGAAGGCAGGATGGAGAAATATTTCGAAGAAGTCTGCCTGATGGATCAGGGGTATATCAGGGATGACAGCAAGAAAATACGCGATCTTATAAAGGAAACGGTTGCCAAGACGGGGGAAAATATTCAGGTGAAACGCTTTGCGCGTTTCAGCGTCGGCGAGAATTGAAATTAAGAACCTGCTACGGTAGGATTCTCCTCAAGATCAGCGGGGAGACCCTGGCTGGGGAAAATCGTTTCGGATTTGATTTCGGACTCATCCGCCGCCTGGCGGGGGAAGTTAAGGAATCTCAGGCAGCCGGAGTCCAGACGGCCATTGTCCTGGGAGGGGGAAACATCTGGAGGAGCCGGATGGCCCCGGAGATGGAGCGTGTCGCGGCTGATTACATGGGGATGACGGCGACTGTTCTCAACGCCCTGGCTTTCCAGGAAATCCTGAAGGAAGAGGGCCTGGAGCCGAGAGTCCTCACCTCCTTTGCCATGCAGCCGGTCGCGGAACCATACCTGCGGTCCAGGGCCGTCAGGTACCTGGAAGAAGGAAAAGTAATTCTCCTCGCCGGCGGGACCGGAAGTCCCTATTTCACGACCGACACGTGTGCCGCGCTTCGGGCCCTGGAGATCGGGGCCGATGTCCTGCTCAAAGGCACCAGGGTGGACGGCGTTTATGACCGGGATCCTGAGAAGGATCCTTCGGCTGAAAGATTTACGGACCTGGAATATCAGGAGGTACTCAGAAGGGGACTCGGAGTCATGGATCTGACGGCCATCGCGATGTGTATGGAGAACAAGTTGCCCGTGGTGGTCTTTGACGTGACCAGGGAGGGAAATCTAAGAAAAATCATATGCGGAGAGACGGTTGGAACAAATATAAAGGAGGCACTGTGAGATGGCAGATAACAGGGTAATCGGCGTCGCCGAAGAGCGGATGAAAAAAACCATTGAAATAATGAAAAAAGATCTCCTTTCGATTCGCACAGGAAGGGCCTCGCCGGCACTGCTGGACCGCATCGCGGTTGACTGCTACGGGGAGGCGATGCCAGTCAAACAGGTCGCCAATGTCACCACGCCTGATTCGAAGACCATCATGCTTCAGCCCTGGGATCGCTCGGTGCTCGGCAACATCGAGAAAGCCATTCAGAAATCCGATTTGGGCTTGAACCCCATTAACGACGGGAAGACCATCCGCCTGGTCATTCCGCCGCTCACCGAGGAGCGCCGCAAGGATCTGGTCAAGGTTCTCAAGAAGAAGACAGAGGAGAACAAGGTCTCTCTTCGGAATGTGCGAAGGGACACTATGGAAGAGCTGAAGGGCCTCGAAAAATCCGGGAAGGCCTCAGAGGACGAAGTAAAGCGTCTTCAAGAGCAGGCTCAGAAGCTGACCGACCGGTACGTGGAAGAACTCGACCGGATTTTGGCAGCCAAGGAAAAGGAGATCATGGAAATTTGAGGCTGCTGGGTTTCCCTTATGGGACGGCTTGCCGTGTGTTGGCGGAATCCGGTGAGGTTCCGCACAGAATATCCCTGACGGCACCCCCTGGTAAACGGATCGGCCTCGGACAGTTGCGGGTGGTGAAGGAGACTCTGTCAGAGGGGAAGCTGGAGATGGTTCTGGCCTATGAAGACTACGAAAAAGCAGGAGGTGCTCGAAAAAAGGGCGCCTCTTGTCATGGAAGCGGGGGCGATGAGCGAGGAGGAACTCCTCGCCGCGATTGAGCCCTCGAAGCTTCCGGAACATGTGGCCATTATAATGGACGGTAACCGCCGCTGGTCCAGACAGCGGAAACTGCCCGTCTTCATGGGGCACAGGCAGGGCGTGGAGACCTTCCGAATGGTTCTTGAAACCTGTCTTGAGCTGGGCATCCGCGCCCTGAGCGTCTATGCCTTCTCCCAGGAAAACTGGAAACGTTCGACCAGGGAAATAGATGTGCTCATGCGCCTTTTTCGTTATTTTGCCAGGCGCGAGCGCCAGAATCTGCGCAATAGAGGGGTTAAGTTTCTGGCCATCGGAGATATTTCCGAGATGCCCAGGAATCTTCGCCTGGAACTGCACAAGACTGAAGAATATACCTCGGAATGCTCGGGACTGACTCTCAACCTTTGTGTCAACTACAGTGCCCGCAGTGAAATTATCATGGTTGCGCGGGAAATGGCCAGGGAAGTGCTGGCGGGCAACATCGTGCCTGAGGAGATCACGGAAGAGGTTTTTTCCCGCTGCCTCCTGACCCGGGCGACTCCGGATCCCGATCTTTTAATCCGGACGAGCGGAGAAGTGCGGCTCAGTAACTTTTTTCTCTGGCAGTGCGCTTACACGGAACTCTGGTTTTCTCCCGTTTTGTGGCCGGATTTCGGGAAGAGGGATTTTCTTCAGGCTATCTACGAATATCAGCGCCGGGAGCGGCGCTACGGGGGGACAGCGGAGTAGATGTTACTGAAGCGGATGACAACGGGTTTTACCCTGGCGGCCCTCTCCATCGCACTTGTCTGCTGGGGACTCATCCCCATGTCCCTGGAGATCCTGTTGGTCAGCCTCTTCGGCCTCCTGGAATTTGATGATATGGCCAGGAAAAAGGGCATTCGTCCCTCCAGGCCCACCAGCCTCTTCTGTGGTTTTCTCATCGTGGCCACGTCGGCCCTGGGACTCAAGTTAAGTCTCCCGATGCTCGTTTTGTGTTCATTCATCATTTTTACCGTCTTTATCTTTCGCAAGGACCACCACGTCTCGTCTTACCTGGATGTCGGAGTGACCCTGATGGGGATCGTGTATATCCCATGGTTCTTCAGCTTCATGATTCATCTCAGAAACTTCACGGAAAAATTGACCATTGCCGGAATCAATCTCGATGCCGGCGCCTGGTATGTTCTTCTGGTGTTTTTCGGCACCAGCTTCAGCGATATCTTTGCCTACTTCATAGGCCGGTATTTCGGACGGATCAAACTCTGTCCGGGCATCAGCCCGGGGAAGACGGTCGAGGGCTCCCTGGCGGGTCTTCTGGCATCCGTGGGCGTGACGGCCGCCTTCGGGCAGCTCCTGGGATGGCCCGTACACCTTTCTGTCCTGCTGGGGCTCCTCCTGGGCGTGACCGCCCAGTTGGGGGATTTATGGGAATCGATTCTCAAGCGGGATGCGGGGGTCAAGGACTCCGGTTCCATCCTGGCGGGGCACGGCGGCATTTTAGACCGGTTTGATTCGTACTTTTTCACGGCGCCGGCGGCTTATTATTTCCTCATCCTCTTTGTGCGTCCGCCGGGATAAGCTATGAAAAAACGCATCGCCCTGCTGGGTTCCACCGGCTCCATCGGGCGGCAGGCCCTTGAAGTGATGGAGCGGTTTCCGGAAAAGTTTGAAGTTGCGGCATTGACCGCCGGGAGCAACTGGGAGCTGCTGGCCTCTCAGGCCGGTAAATTCAAGCCCGATCTGGTGGCCCTTCATGATGAGAAATTATTGCCTCGTCTGAAAGAGGCTCTGGGGAACTTTGCCGGGGAAATAGCAGTCGGTTCCGAGGGAATTCTCAGGGCCGCCACCCTTCCGGAAAGCGACCTGGTCCTCACCGCTCTGGTGGGAGTGGCCGGACTTAAGCCGACAATGGCGGCTCTGGAAGAGGGAAAGGACATCGCCCTGGCCAACAAGGAGACTCTGGTGGTCGGCGGGGAACTGGTGATGAGGAAGGCCCGCGAAAAGGGTTGTGCCATCCTCCCGGTGGACAGCGAGCATTCCGCCGTATTTCAGTGTCTCCGCGGGGAGAGGCGGCGGGAGGTCAAAAAGATTATCCTGACCTCCTCGGGGGGGCCTTTCCGGGGTTTTTCAATCGGGAATCTTGCCCGCGCCAGGGCCGCCGATGCGCTCAGGCACCCCACCTGGAAGATGGGGCACAAAATCACGGTTGATTCGGCGACGCTCATGAACAAGGGATTCGAGGTCATCGAGGCCCGGTGGCTCTTCGGCATTCCCCTGGAGAGGGTGGAGGTCGTCGTCCACCCGGAGAGTATCATCCACTCGATGGTCGAGTTCAGGGACGGCTCGGTGAAAGCGCAGATGGGGTGGCCCGATATGCGCCTCCCGATTCAATATGCGCTGGGGTTCCCCGCACGGCTGGATCGGTCCTGGACGGATCTGGATCTCGTCCGCGTCGGCTCTTTGACCTTCGAGTCCCCCCGGGAAGAATTCCGCTGTCTCTTCCTGGCGAGGGAAGCTTCCCGGATGGGCGGTACGATGCCCGCCGTCTTGAACGGGGCCAATGAGGAGGCCGTCCGGCTCTTTCTGGATGACAAGATCGGCTTTCTTAAGATCGCCGAGGTGGTGGAGGGAGCGATGGCGGCGCATTCTTCCAGGGAAAATCCCAATATAGAAGAACTTATGGAAGCCGACGCCTGGGCCCGGGAAAAAGTCAGGCGCAGTCTTAAGACAATAAGTGCAAGAGAGGAAAAATAATGGTCATTGCAATTCTTCTGACAATTTTCACCTTTGGATTCATGATCCTGGTCCACGAGTTCGGGCACTTCATAATGGCCCGGAGGGCCGGGGTCAGGGTACTGGAATTTTCCCTCGGCCTTGGGCCGCGCCTGTTCGGGATAAAGAAGGGGAATACCGATTATAACATCAAGCTCATTCCCTTCGGCGGGGAGGTGCGCCTCGAGGGAAGCGACACCCAGGCGGATGCCTCGGACCCGAACAACCTGGAGTCCAAGTCGGCCTGGGTCAAAATGAAAGTCTTCGTCGGGGGATGCCTGATGAATTACCTGATAGGCATTCTTCTCTTCTGGTTCGTCGGCATTTTTTACGGTGTTGCAAATTTCGATTCCGCCGTCACCAACCGGGTTGGCATCGTGCTGAAAGGGAAGCCTGCTGAGCGCGCGGGGATTCGGCCCGGGGATGTAATCACCGAAATAGACGGCCTCCCCATGAAAGACGGCGACTCCGTTATGGATTATATTCATCAGCATCCGGAAAAAAAGTTGACCATAAACCTCCAGCGTAAAAAAGAAATACTCAGTATATCTGTCACCTCCGAGAGCCAGGAATTCGACACCCCAGCCGGCAGGAAAAAGATGGGAGTCATCGGTTTCATGCCGGACCACGTGATGATTCCCAATTTCAAGAAAGTCCCGGTTCTTACGGCTCTTCAGGACGGCCTCGACAAGGCGCTGAAATTTACGGTAGGTCCTTTCGTCGCCATTGCGATGATTGTCAAAAAGCAGCTTCCGGCCCAGATGGTGGTAGACAGCTCGGGGGGACCCATTCTGATTTTTCAGATGATTCTGAGTTTCGCCCGGAAGGGAATCTTTCCCCTTCTGTACTTTGCCGCCATCATCAACATTCTTATAGGATTCATGAACCTCATGCCCTTCCCGGGTCTGGACGGGGCGCACGTGCTGTTTCTGGTCATCGGCCTCATTCGGAAAAAACCAATCGACCCGGAAAAGGAAAACATGATCCATAATGTAGGCCTGATCATCCTGCTCTTACTGGTCTTGCTCCTCTCATACCAGGATGTGCTGCGGATCATTCAGGGGAGGAATTTTATCAGATGAGCACGCCGTTTCCCCGCCGCCGGACGCGTGCGGTGAGGGCCGGTAAGCTCATTATCGGAG
>Ga0074199_1000948_pt1 | contig 32399 bp, 21 predicted proteins | sample EPASupsiteSAE347_FD_64528 | JGI IMG/M metagenome (GOLD analysis project Ga0074199, IMG submission 64528) | Bioremediated contaminated groundwater from EPA Superfund site, New Mexico - Sample SAE3-47 | ecosystem: Environmental > Aquatic > Deep subsurface > Groundwater > Contaminated ... | reverse complement strand
ACGTCTTGGCTCAATACTCCGACATTACTCGCGGCAGCGAAGCTGAACGCAGTGATCTGCTTGGCCGTATTAGGTGCCGTTGTGACGGTTACCACATAGTCCTGCGTCGAAGTATCCTGGGCCGTAACCGTGTATGTAAGCGGGTTTGAGAAGTCGTTGGGCGTAGTGTCGCCAATTTGCGCGGTACTGCCGATCTTGGCAGCAGCGTTGGTCGAAAGTGTGAACGCAGCCTTCATAGCAGTGACGTTTGTGCCGAACGGAACGGTAAGCGCTATAGTATGCGCATTCTGATCGACGCTTCCGACAACGTCTTGGCTCAATACTCCGACATTACTCGCGGCAGCGAAGCTGAACGCAGTGATCTGCTTGGCCGTATTAGGTGCCGTTGTGACGGTTACCACATAGTCCTGCGTCGAAGTATCCTGGGCCATAACCGTGTATGTAAGCGGGTTCGAGAAGTCGTTAGGCGTAGTGCCGCCGATCTGCGCGACACTGCCGATTTTGGCGCTCGCACTCGCCGATAATGTGAACGCAGCCTTCATAGCGGTGAGGTTTGTGCCGAACGGAACGGTAAGCGCTATGGTATGCGCATTCTGATCGACGCTTCCGACAACGTCTTGGCTCAATACTCCGACATTACTCGCGGCAGCGAAGCTGAACGCAGTGATCTGCTTGGCCGTATTAGGCGCCGTTGTGACGGTTACCACATAGTCCTGCGTCGAAGTATCCTGGGCCGTAACCGTGTATGTAAGCGGGTTCGAGAAGTCGTTAGGCGTAGTACCGCTGATCTGCGCGACACTGCCGATCTTGGCGCTCGCATTCGCCGATAATGTGAACGCAGCCTTAATAGCGGTGAGGTTTGTACCGAACGGAACGGTAAGCGCTATGGTATGCGCATTCTGATCGACGCTTCCGACAACGTCTTGGCTCAGTACTCCGACATTACTCGCGGCAGCGAAGCTGAACGCAGTGATCTGCTTGGCCGTATTAGGTGCCGTTGTGACGGTTACCACATAGCCCTGCGTCGAAGTATCCTGAGCCGTAACCGTGTATGTAAGCGGGTTCGAGAAGTCGTTGGGTGTAATGTCGCTGATCTGCGCGACACTGCCGATTTTGGCGCTCGCATTCGCCGATAATGTAAACGTAGCCTTCATAGCGCCAAGGTTTGTGCCGAACGGAACGGTGACCGCTATGGTATGCGCATTCTCGTCGATGATGCCGATTGCATCGGTGGTAAGAGCGGAATTATTGGCGGTTTTGAATGCAAAAGTGGTGAGCTGCTTTGCCCTGCTCAACGTCGTTAAGCCGACTGCCGGATACAAAGCCTGGTTGCCGACAGCGTCGGCAACGATGACTGCGAAGTAATACCGGGTATTCTCAGCTAAACCCGACACATTTATCGTAAGCAGGTTGGGTGTCCAAACACCGCCGCTTGTGCCGTTAACGAGTGCGGTAGTCACGTCATTCATATTGTTGCTTGTCGAACGTACAACAAGATATTTCAATTCGTTTGTTGCGGTAAAGTTGTCGCTTGCTGCCGACCATGCAAGTGTCACACTCGAAGGCGACAGATTCGAACAAGTGATCGTCCCGCTGTTGCCTGGTGTTGGCGCCGTCGTGTCAGTGACGGGAGGAGCGCTTACTACAGTAATGCGCAACGATGTGGTACTGGTGGCGTTACGCGGATCGGTGACCGTAATCGACACAGTCGCGATACCAGCGATTGTCGGTGCCGTATACACGGCCTCGAATGGATTTCCGTTGGTAGAAACCACTGTTCCCGCCGAACATGACCAGGATGATGTCAATACTCTGCCCTGATCTTCGACATCGGGATCGAACGCCGTGGCCTGACATCTCAATTGGCTACCAGCAACCACGCTTGTGGTCGCGACATCGCCGCTACGTGTGACCAAACCAACCACCGGCGGCCTGTTGACGGCTGTGTCCGATGCCGTTGTGTTGCCGGTCTGTGTAGTAGTCGTTGAAACCGTGACATCAATCTGTACCGGCATATCTTGCGCTACAAGCGGTACCAAAACAGTAATACTTGCCGGAACCATGCCGACCGATGTAACGCCGTCCAACAACACCGAGAGTTCGGTCTGGGTAGCGACTTCAGGCATCGGTGGCGACACGAAAACGCCACCGATTTGAACAGTGATAAGTTCGCCCCAGATCACCAATTGCGTGCCGGCAGCTAGAGGTTGCCCATTGGTGTCACGCAAAATTCCCATCACGCTATTGGTCGCTGCAACGAGAGTCAAGGGCGACATCTGCACTTGCTCGCCTTGTGTCAGCACTCGCTGCTCAGTGCGCATCTTGAACGGAGTGTGCAAAATGGGATTCGTAAATGAAGCCACAACTCGATGAGAGCCGGTTGGTACATAGGTAAACACGTAGACACCTGAAGCATCGGTTGTTTGATGAGGCCATAACGGCAAATCGTCAATCCAGACATCGACGCCCGCTATCGGCACCAAACCATTTACGGTTTTAAATTCGGAATTGATCGCTGCTTGGTCTCCTTGTACCAATCCGGTCAGAGCATTCGGGGTCTCGGTCGGCAACAAATCGCTGCTGTCGCCATAGTTGCCGAATCCACCTCTAAAACAGCCGGCAAAAGCAAGAGCGCCGGTCAAAATGAACAATATGAGTGATGTTGGACTTAATCGTCGGGACATAAATCCTCCCCAGCTTTCGTGTTGAAAATTATTTTCCTAAGAGCGACTACCGCCGTTTCTCGATCCATGCTTAACAAAACCGCCAAAAAATCGACGGTTTTCTCAGTCAACTTTTCCATGGTTAACATTTTCGGCAATAAAAATCCCACAAGTAGTTAAATTGCCGTTAACCAAGCAAGTCAAGTGCCATAGGCATAGTAAGTTCATAAAGCCATATTCACGTGGTTCTTAAGGAATTTCAAAGCAAAGATCTTGAGAGAAATCGGAAATCGTTTACCGAAAAAAGGGAATGTATTCCCTAAAATGAAAATATGGAAATAAGTTTATAATCTTTTATCCAAAAGTCTTTGTATGCTTTGTGATCTGGTGATTATTATTCATCAGTTAAGTTTTTTCTCGGGTTTAATTAGTCTTGTTAATCTCGAAGCAGTCTAATTCCCGAATCGATTGCGCCGAAACTCCGCTTGCAGGATTATTTTTGCAAGCGCTTGTTTCAAAATGATATTCCGTGTAAAGAATAAATATGACCGTCATATACTTTGATTTTCTTAATAATTCTTTACGTTGGAAAACATCGATTTTGTCATAAAATATTGTTTTGAATTGGAAATAACTCACCGTTATTTTGGAGAAATAAAATGATGCGAATTCTCGTTGTGGATGATGATAAGGAATTATGCGATCTGCTGAAAGAATTTTTAGGGGAAGAGGGATTTTCTCTCCAATGCTGTCATACCGGTGATGAAGGCTTGGAAAAGGCCTTGCAGGAAGATTTTAAGTTAATCATTCTGGATGTAATGCTTCCCGGATTAAATGGTTTCGATTTTCTCCGCAGTCTGCGTCCCAAATCGGCTGTTCCGGTTATCATGCTCACGGCTCGCGGAGAAGAAGTGGATAAGGTCGTCGGATTGGAACTTGGAGCGGATGATTATCTCGCCAAACCATTCAGTCCGCGAGAATTGTTGGCCCGAATAAGGGCAGTCTCACGAAGAACGACCCAAGGACGTAATTTAAACAATTCCGGCGATAGCCTAAAAGTGGGCGATCTGGAGATACACATGGCAGGTCGCACATTATATCGAGGAAAAGAACGAATTCATCTAACCGAGATCGAGTTTCAAATTCTGGAAATTCTTCTTAGATCCGCCGGTCTAACGGTTAATCGTCAAGATCTGGCACAGCAGGCTTTGGGACATCGCCTTTCATTTGATGACCGCAGTCTTGATGTTCATATAAGCAACATTCGAAGAAAGATCGGCAGTAAGATGGGAGAAACGGAACGAATTCGAACTATTCGAGGCGTGGGCTATCTTTATGCCGCTCTCGATGAATGATCTCTCCCGAAAAAATATTCTTCCATTAATACGATTACCCGGGTTAAAACTTTTTGGACGAATATTTCTTTGTTTCTGGACAACGGTTTTGCTCGTTCTTATCGTTGCCGTTTTTGTAACCTATTTTCTGCAAGTGGGTCCTTTTAATCGCAGGATTTATCAGGTTGAAAAGGATTTTATTCGAAGCCGCGGGCAGATGCTTGTCGAAATCTACGATCACTTGGATCCGGGAAAGGTCGGATTACTTGGGCAAGTTTTCGGTTCACGTTTTTTCTGGCTGTTTTCACTGAAAGGGGAAATCCTGTTAAAATCCCAGCGTCCGCCGAATTGGCCGACTCCGGAACATGAGAAGCTGGATAGGTCTGATGAAATGGCAAATCTTGAAGGTCAAATCGCAAGTGCCGTTCCCAATTTCGCACTAAAAAAAGAAGACGAAGAAGTCCTGATTTTCAACGATCATGAATTTCTTTTCCAAAAAGTTATCGTCGAATCCGGAAACACATATATCGTGGTTAATGGGATGCCTCCAATGCGATCCTTGCTTCGATTTCTCGAAAATCCAAGCATTTTGCCGATCCTAACCGGATTTTTTTTCATTACCGGCATTTTTTGTTGGTGGTTGGCGCACTCCATGGCGGCTCCGGTAATCGGCATTAGGGAGATGAGCAGGCGATTTGCAGGCGGCGATTTGCAGGCGCGCATTTCAGCGGAGTTAACCGATCGTTTCGATGAATTCGGCGATCTCGCCAAGGATTTCAACGATATGGCGAGCAAAATCGAATCAATGATGAAACGACAGAAAAGTTTGTTGCATGATATTTCCCATGAATTACGCTCTCCATTGGCCCGTATGCAGGTTGCTCTTGAGTTGGCGCGAAAAAAGAAGAATGAGGACAACCAGGGGCTATTAGATAGAATAGGTCTGGAGGCTGATCGCCTTGAAAAGATGCTTCAGGAAGTCTTGACCTTGTTTCGTCTTGAAGATGACAAGATGACTCGAGAAAAAGAGACGATCGATCTTGGAGAGTTGGTGGAGGCGATAATTGCCGATGCTCGATTCGAAGCCAATCAAAATTCCGAGCGAATTACCTGGCGGCAGCATTCTCAAGATCCCGTAAAAGTTTCAGTCGTAGCCAATGCGGTGGGTCGGGCGATCGAGAACGTTATCCGCAATGCACTGAAATATTCTCCATCACAAAGCGTAATCGAAGTGGTTTTGACCGAAACGGAAAGAAGCGACGGCGGGACGGCGACCGTGCTTGTTTCCGATCGCGGGCCCGGAATTCCCGAAGAGAAACTTCCCCACCTTTTCGAACCGTTTTTTCGTTGCGAGGAGGATCGTTCAAGTTCTTCCGGAGGCGTGGGCTTGGGCTTGGCAATCACCCGCAGATCGATTGAAATGAACGGCGGTCGTGTTACGGCTCGCAATCGTGATAATGGAGGGCTCACCGTCGAGCTTTCATTGCCGCGAGTCAACTAGAAAAGCGAGTGATAAAAAAAACAGGAGGGATGACAACGCGTCTCCCTCCTGACCCTAGAGAGGGTATGTCTAGCGATCTAGCGACGATTTGATTTTTAAATAACGCGCTCTTGGGTATCGACTTAACGTTTGCGACACGTCATCCATGGCATACATTGATATATATTGAGAGATTTTAATTGTCATAATTTACTCCTAACAAAAAAGCGCTTCATTATCATGACGATCATCAACAACACGGCAATCTGAAAAATCCAGCGCAGAAAAACCCAGCGAATTTTATTTTCTACACTTAAAGTATTGTTGATTATCGACATTGAGACAAGTCAATAATTATTAAGAATTATTAAGAGCGTGCAAAAATCAACATATTTGGCGAGCAGATAAAGAAGATTTGGAACAAAATGCACTCGTTGTCGCTTAATTGATGCGGCTATTCGGGAAATCGAGTTTCGGCTTTCCCCTGCTTTTTTCTTTCAGTCGAAGTTTTTTTGTCGGATTTTTTTTGTATACCGATATTGATTTTGCTTTGTTCAAGCTGCTCGATGGTCATATAATCTACTTTGTCTTCGATGCGGACGGCTTCGACCATAAGCACTCCATTTTTCCGTAAGTCTTGAGCGAAACAGTTGAAACCCTTACACCATTCGGACATGATTTCCCGGTCTTTTTGTTTCTGGTATTCGGTTATTTCTTCTTTTTCCTTTTCGCTTTCGACTATTCTGATTAGCCTCACGGCAACATTTTCATCAGCGTCGATTCTCAACAGTACCTTATAATCTTCATATTTCGTATCCAATGATACGATTTCTTGTTTTGATAATCGTTCGGCAATAGTCTCTTCGACCGAGGGGTCGAGAACCAAGTAGTCGAGTTTCACCAGACCGGTTTTGATCTTTTCCTGAATAAAGGCATGTTTCTTACGATCGATTGATTCCGCGAGAAATTTCTCGATTTCAAGAGAGATCTTTCGGAATTTCGGCCGACTAATGGAATCGGTATTCAAGGCTTCGAAAATTCTCCCGCCCAGAGGTGTCGTCGGTGCAAAAACCGCTTGCCAGGCATGGAGCTTATTATGGAAAAAATCATTTTGCGATTGTTCTTCCCGGAATTTTTGATAAGTAAGCTTGATCTCATCTTTGAGAGCGATAAGTTTTTCCGTAAAACCGGATTTTTCAGCTCTTGTACAAAGCTCGTCGATGTCGTTCGACAAAAGACGAGGAGCCTCTTTTTTCAATCGCGTTAAAAAAAACTCGATTTCATTTTTAATGTTTTCGGCTTTTTCCTCTTCGGCGGTGTTCGAAAGAGCTGAATTCAATTCAGCTGAAAGATCGGAAATTGCCTCAAGCTTTTTTTCGATTTGTTCCGCCGGCATTTTCAGTGTTGCTTCGCGAGCCGCTCGCCAATTTTTAATTTTTGCTTCATCAGCGGCTCCCATTTTTTGTAAGGTTTCCAAAGCTTTGCGGGTTTTGTCGTCATAATACTGAAAAAGGTTATTGATCTGAGCATCTTCCGACTCATGAAATCTAAGATTATCAGATAATTTATCGAGGGCGGTTCGCCATTTTGATGCATCTTGTTTGACAAACGAACCGTTGCTGATTTTCGCGACAATTTGAGCGGCCAAGTCATCAAGTGCATGCAAATCATTTTCAAGACTTTTACGGGATTTTTCGGTAATTGCGGTTTTCTTTACGCGCTCGGCGTATAGCTGCAAAGCCTGATCAATCTCTTTTTGAAGCTGATCGGAGCATTCCTTGAGTCGAGCGGAGCATATTTCCAATTCCCGTCCTTCGGACATCGACAATGTCGAGGCGATTTTATCCAAAACCGTGTTGATGACGATCGGAGCTATTATCATGGTGGCGGCGGCTCCGGCGATGCTGAGAAGCCCGGTGCCGATGGCGGTTCCCACAGCTGCTCCGCCCGCCGTTCCGGCGGCCGTTGAAATCGTATAACTGGTAGCGACGGCGGTTCCGGATGTGACCGTAGAGAATGCCGATATGGCACTGGAAACCGTAGGAAAATAGATAGGATACATCACGATGGCGCTGCTCATGACAACCTTTTAATCGTTTCCTCGCGTCCAAGAAGTTCAATAATACCGATCAGATCGGGACCGTGACAATTTCCGGTCAACTTGACACGAATCGGCATGAAAAGGCTCTTACCCTTCGCGCCGGTCTTTTTCCCGGCTGATTTCATGGCCGCATTAAGTGCTTCGCGTTGCCAATCGACTCCCGACAATTCCGCGGCAAAAGCCTGCAGCAAGGCTCCGGCTTGAGGTTCGGCCAAAACGGCTTTGGCTTCATCATTCTCCGGACTTCCTCCATTCAAGATCGGTTCCGCCGTCTTGCGAACTTCAGAGAGGGTATGAACGGCATTCTGCAGAATTACAACCAATTTTTTCGCGAAAACCGGGTCTTGAATACGCTTGTCGTCAGGAAAATCTTTCCTCAGAACAGGGCAGAGAAATTCGCTCAGTTTTTCAGGCGTAAAAGCACGAAGATGCGTCCCGTTCATCCATAACAATTTCGCATGGTCGAAAACGGCCGGCGACTTATTGATTCTTTCCAGTGAAAACTTTTCGATGAGCTCGGCTCGCGAATAGACCTCGCGGTCGTTGCCTTCGCTCCAACCCAAGAGGACGAGAAAATTAGCCATGGCATCGCTGAGGAATCCTTCTTCGGCGAACTGCCCAACCGAGGTCGCACCGTGCCTTTTGGAAAGTTTGGTTTTGTCGGGCCCTAAAATCAAAGAAACATGCGCGAACAATGGTGGAAGTTTACCCATGGCTTCATAAAGAATCAACTGTCTATGGGTATTAGGAAGATGTTCTTCAGCCCTGATAACGTGAGAGATTTCCATGTCGGCGTCGTCAACCACGACGCAAAAGTTGTAAACCGGAATCCCGCTCGATCTCAAAATAATGAAATCTCCGAGAGTTCCCGATTTCCACTCGACGCGTTCGCGTACCAGATCATCGACCCAATAATCCTTTTGGGGAACTTTAACGCGGATTACTGCCGGTTCTCCGGAATCCACCCTTTTTTGGGCTTCCTCGGGGGAAATATTCCTGCATGTGCCGTCGTAATGAGGCGCCTGGTGATCGGCTTCGGCTTGCCGCTTTTTATCCTCCAACATCTCTTCGGAACAAAAACAATAATAAGCAGCTCCGTTGGCGATCAATTGCCTGGCAACACGGCGGTAGATTTCCCCGCGCTCGGATTGACGATACGGACCATGAGGCCCGTTGATACCGGGGCCTTCGTCCCAATCCAAGCCCAGCCAGCGAAGATCCCGCAAAAGCCCGTCTTCAGCTTCGGTAGTCGATCGTTCAACATCTGTGTCTTCAATTCGCAGAATGAATTTACCCTTCGCATGACGTGCGAACAGCCAGTTGTAGAGTGCCGTCCGCGCGCCGCCGACATGTAAATATCCCGTCGGAGAAGGCGCAAATCTTACTCTTACCTGTTTTTCCATTTTATATGATGTTTCCGGCCATGAAGATTTGTTCGTTGCCGTTGGCTAAGGCATGTCCGCATCGGCCGAAAGCTGCTACCGCGATCCTGCCTTCACCGCGAACGATGGCGACCTTGAAGCCGCCTCCTAAACCCGGATTTATTATGTTGAGCTGGCTGTAGATATCCCTGACGGCATTGCTGACGGAAAATTTTTCGCGCGGATCTTCACGAATGACCGATCGCGCAATAGCGGCTACTATGGTTGCTTCACGAAGCTTTACCGGAAGTTTTTCAGCAGTAGCTCCAACCTGAGTTATGGCTGCTCTATACCCGCCGTTTGTGACTCGTTGCAACCAATATTCCTCTTGCTCCGGGTCCTTGGTCATGGCCAGGTAAATAACCGAACTTTCGGGAGTGAGCTTTTCGTGAGACTGTTCTTCAACCAAATCTTTTACGATATCCTTGTAAGTTACGACACCAACAAGGTTATCCGAGGCATCAACGACCGGAAGAGCTTCAAGCTCGCTTGATGACAGCAAAGAGGCTGCATCTCTGACCGTGTCGGTGGCATTCAGCTTCGTGAATTTCTTGATCATTACGCGACTGACTTTCTCATCGGTTTCGATGTCCGTAATAGTAGCCAAATGCGTTGGAGTAAGAATTCCCGCCAATTTCTTGTGACTGTCCAACACCAAAATGCATTCCGGTTGTCGCAGAATCATAAGTTCACGCAAGCCAAATATGGTTTGGTTGCTGTCAACAGTGATCGGACTATTATCCATAATATCTTTGACTCTAATGCTCATTGGTTAATCCTCCGCTTCATTGAGAAAATCATTTCTTCTTGCCGCCGATGCGGGTGAATATCATTCGTCCCGCAGCCGTTTGCAGAATATTGGTAACCGTAGTCATGACTTTTTTTCCGATGCTGTCGCCGCCGTCTTCGACGACGATCATGGTGCCGTCCGATAAAAAGCCTACTCCCTGATTGGACTCTTTCCCGACCTTAATGATATGAACTTCGACGTCTTCTCCGCTAAGAAGAATCGGTTTGAGCGCGTTCATCAAATCGTTCAAGTTTAAAACTTTTATTTGGTCGAGCTCGGCAACGCGCTTGAGGTTGTAATCTTGGGTAACGAGTATGGCTCCGTCGGTTTTGGCATGCTCGACCAGTTTCCCGTCGACCTCAATGATTGCGGGAAAATCTTTTTCCGATATGACCAGTTGATCGGGAAATTCCTTATGCAACTTATTGAGAAGATTTAATCCTTGCCTGCCTTTGGTTCTCTTGATGGAATCCGCGGAATCCGCGAGAAATTGCAGTTCATTAATGACAAAACGCGGAATCAGTAGTTGCCCCTCAATGAAACCCAGCCGGAATAATTCCGCGAATCTCCCGTCGATGATGGCGCTTGTGTCGACGATTTTCGGAGGAACGGCAAGGCTGGTCGGCCCGATTCGTGTTTGCACCGAGCGGTATCGCGATACGATCTTCATTCCCAAATATCCAAAAAAGAGATTGAAAAAAACGGGTATTATAAGGTTGAACAGCGGCACAAGAGAATTGAAATACTGATTATCGAACCGTATTTCTCCAAAACCTTTGTACATGATGAAATACACAGGAATGAAGAGAAGATTGGCCGATATCAACCCGAGAAGAAATCCCATCGCTCCCCATAATAGGTCATAGCTGTTGGTGCTTTCAATTTTGGATTCAACCCATGTCTGTAACTCGCGACCCACCATCGAGCACAGTAAAAAACCGATACAACCGAGAAGCGCAGCAAGCTTAATTTCGGCATTCTCAACATCGAGAAAATTCTTATTAACCTGCATAATGCCGAAACCAAGCGAAACGCCGACAACGGTGCCGGTAATTACGAGTAAAAATCTAATTAATTGAAACATGAGGGCCTCTTCAAGGCGATTTAAGATAGCATGATTCCCTCTCTACTGCAATAGTTATCCCTTGCGCCGGCAATATTGTTAAGTCCTGCCTTTCGAAAAACTCCTCAAGCTCGGCGGATTACGGCGCTGGCACCTAATCCGCCCTATATCGTCCACGGATGGCGTAGATACCCGAAATACGCCCGGATGGCGTGCTTTTTCGGGTACCAGAAAACCGGCTTTCATTTTGCAGCTATCAATAGTCGAATTCAAAGAGTTTCAGATGCAGCATCGTCGAAATTATAACTCGAAAAATTTATTTTTTATTCCAGCTTCGACTTCGGTCGAAAAGATTTTAAGACGAAATAGAATCTGGGATACACCGCAAAAAATCAACAGTCAGAGAATTTATTTGGTATTACTAAGAGCCGGTATTGTAAAAATCAAGCCGGGACGATGGATTGTCATTCCGGCATTATTGCTTTTGCTGTTGGGCACGAGCTGCGTCGATCACGGTGATTTGCGATACAATCCGCTTCCGTCGGGGGAATATTATACGCTCGCCGGCAACATCAGTTTGCCCGAACTTGTCGAATCCGATCTCTTTCTCTCGATCAGACCACTCTCGACGGCAATCGGCGCCGTAACCGATTTTTCGAAATTCGCGGTATCGGTTCCAAACATCGGAGTCTATGCCGGAAAAAGCGGGGCTTTTTCCGTTAGCAAAGTACCGTATTCCACCGATCTGGTTTTAACCGCGAAATCAGGTAGGGTTGTTCTTTTAAAACGACTTTATCCGACCGATCTGCGGATGACCGATGTCACGCAACTAACGATAAATCTGGAATCGACGGCAAAAGCATTGATATGGCAAAGTGCTCATGGAAAAGGAATCGAACTGACTGAGAGCGATATCACCGCAAGGGAATTCGAACAATATCTCGCCACCCTTACTACAGCGTTGAAATTCGCGCTGCAGCTTCCCCAAAAAGATGTTCCGAAAACCATACTCGATCTCAGCATGGTTACCCAACCAACGACGGCAGCGGTAAATGTAATGGAAGCGCGGGAAGCGGTTCTTCGTGAAGCATATTCCGTTTTGGAAAACATCATTCTTCGTGAAGACGAGCAAATGTTGGAATATTACATCTCGCCCGATTTTACCAACGATTGGGATTCGACTTCCGGGTGGAGTGATTTCATCACAACGATGAAGGATAATTTTAAAAAATATGATTTTCAAGCGGCTTCCTATACTATCCATCAACTGGAATTCATTCCAGGAAACACGGCTAGAATCAGAACTTCATGTGAGTTAAGTTATACGAATTCGTTTTCCGGATTAGCCGGGAAGACGGGAATCTATACAACCGACCTGCTTTGGAGAAAAGAGGGAAATTTTTGGAAAATCTACCGGAATCTTCCATACAAATCAGGTCATCCGGCGCAACTTGGCGCCGATAGTCGTTGGGGTGAGATTGCACGGGCACACGCGGACTTGCAGACTGCTTTATTTCGCGAGGATTTGCCTGCTCTTCAAGGTTTGATTTCCGAGAGTTTCGGAAACGACTGGGATGTAAACAGTACCTGGGACGATATTCTGCTCACCGCTCGCAGTCGTTTCAATACCACCGATGTTAAAATTGCGACTTATACGATTAGAAATATCGATTTCATAGGAGTTGAACTGGCGAAGGTTCATTGTTCGGCTGAAGTTCGCGTGATCAAATTGTTTCCCGGTATTGATGTCGATTCGGGGCCGATCAATGCGGTCGTCGACTGGCGTTTGGAAAACGGTACATGGAGGATATTCAGAAATCTTCCCTATCGTTTCAAACATCCCACGAATATTCAATAAGCTCCTGGAAAAATACAAGCAGTCAAAGGCGATTTCATCAGTCTGCAGGATTTACGGCAATTCCCGATGAGTTGAGAAAACCCAGAGCGCCGATCTCTTTTCAATACTCTGATTAAGGCCTTGTTAATAAATAACTGTAACAAATTCGTTCATCGACCGGCCATAAGAGCCTGTAAGAAAACAACTATTTGTAATGGTTATTTTCTTACAGGCTCTAAGAATTGCCTCGGAATTTAAGCAATAAATCTTTGGTCAAATTTCATGTTTATTGTTAAAATCAGCCACGCTATGAATATTAGGCAACGGTTGTTTCGGATGGCGCTCAATCTGATATTAGTGGAAGCTGTCATTGTCCCGGCTGCCTTATTCAGCCGGCATTTGTTGTATCCTTTGCTCGGCCTCATTGTTTTCCAGGCCGTGGCGTTTGCCCTTCTTACAACCGAAGAAAAGGGCAACTTCGTGGTCAATTTGAATAAATATGTTAATGAATCATTGCTGGCTGACCTCGGGAATCTTCCAATTTCAAAACGTTCCATCGAGTTTTACGCGGTGATTTACGTAGTGCTTGTGGTCATAACGGCATATTTCGCCGAAGCCATTCCATTTGTCATTCGCTTCTGGCGTTCCATTTACGAGTAACACGCTTTTCAAGCCACTTCAAACCGTTTTCGGCGGTGTGAAATTACGATAAAACGACTTCCAAACGTTCGTGAATATGATAATATTCATGATTAAGATCATTGCTTATTAATAGTTATTGCGGGACTGTTCAGGGAGGAAAATCAATGAAACAGGATCCTTTTGAAAGCTGGGAAGAAGAATTCCTTGTGTTCTGTAAAAAATATTTGGATGAGGAACCTCTATATCCTTACGATCATTTATGGGAAAAAGGCTTCACACCCGGTGCAGCCTTCAAGAGATATCTTGAGGAAAATCCCGACTATGAGGAAAAGTTCCAGGAATTGTCCGCGAACTTCGTTTTATCGGCAGACAAGGCACCCGAACAACAGGATATCGATTCGAAAACCTTGAATGTTCTCGATCTGGCGAAAAAAATAGAAGCTAAAACAAAGCAGAAACATGCCGAAGAGAAACTTGAAAAATTCTGCCCGAATTGCGCCCGGATAATGGGAACAAAAAAGATCTGCAAATGCGGTTATAACCGCAAATCGTCCAATATCGATTCCACTAAATAACGACAATTATTCAGTTCTGCCTTTCGAAAACTCCTCAACCTCGGCGGATTACGACGCTAGCACCTAATCCGCCCTATATCGCCCAGGGATGGCGTAGATACCCGAAATGCGCCCGGATGGCGCGCTTTTTCGGGTACCCGAAAATCGGCTTTCATTTTGTAGCTATCAATAATCGGATGCTTTTTTAGGCACATGCGACTTATTTCTTCTCATGGCGTTCTTTCGCGAGAGGCCTTTCTCTTTTCCGGCCTTCAACGCTTGTCCGAGGTTGGTGAGGATGTCCATTTCGAGATGTTCTTCCTGCAAAGCGACGATTTCATCCCTGATCATCGCGGCTCTTTCAAACTGCAGCCCGGCGGCTGAGACTTCCATTTCTTTTTTCAATTCCAGCAAGATTTCTTCCAATTTTTCGCGTCGAATTCGAGGAACGTTGTCGGAAGACGCTTCTTTCTCGTTTGAAAAAGGCTTTGGAAGCTGCTTGATGATCGATTTGGGTTCGATGCCGTTTTCCCGATTGAATGTTTCCTGGATTACTCTGCGTCGTTCCGTTTCATCAATGCAATATTTCATCGAGTCGGTAATACGATCGGCGTAAAGAAGCACTTCTCCGTTGATGTTTCTGGCGGCTCGTCCGCAGGTTTGTACCAGCGCCCATGATGAGCGCAGGAAGCCTTCCTTGTCGGCGTCAAGAATGGCGACCAGTGAAACCTCCGGAAGATCAAGGCCTTCCCGAAGCATATTCACTCCGACAAGAACGCTGAAAACTCCGGCCCGCAAATCCCGCAGGATCTCAATTCTTTCGAGAGTCTCGATTTCATCATGCAGATAGCGAGAAGGAATATCCATTTGGGAAAAATACGTCGAGAGTTCCTGTGCCATCCGCTTCGTTAGAGTCGTTACCAAAATCCGCTCCTTTCGGTCGATACAAACTCTAATTTTTCCGATGAGATGATCGATTTGTCCGTTCGTCGGAATGACTGAAATTTTCGGATCGAGCAATCCGGTCGGGCGGACCAATTGCTCGGCGATTCGGTCGCGCGATACTTCCCTTTCCCATTTGCTCGGCGTCGCGGAAACAAACAAGAGTTGTCGATTCAAGGCGAGAAACTCGTCGAAGTTGAGAGGGCGGTTATCAAGCGCGGAAGGCAATCGAAAGCCGAAGTCGATGAGAGTCTGCTTGCGGCTTCTGTCTCCGTGGCACATTCCCCGTAATTGCGGTACTGTCATATGCGATTCGTCAATGATAATGAGGCAATCCTTGGGAAGATAGTTAACCAGCGTGTCGGGGGGCTCGCCGGGTTGACGCGCGGAAAAATGGCGGGAGTAGTTCTCGATTCCTTTGCATGATCCGGTTTCTCTCATCATCTCGAGGTCGTAACGCGTGCGCTCGTAGATGCGTTGGGCTTCGATCAACTTTTTTTCAGCTTCGAAATATTTCACTCGTTCGGTCATTTCCGCTTCGATGGCCGCAAATGCCCTTTCTTTTTTTTCCGCGGTTGTAACGTAGTGTTGAGCCGGAAATATCTCGACTGCATCAAGAAGTTCGATTACTTCCCCGGTTAACGGGTCGAATTTTTCAAGCTTGCCGATTTCATCACCGAAGTATTTGACTCTGATCGCCTCTTCGCTCGATGCGGGAAAAATGTCTATCGTCTCGCCGCGTGCCCGGAATCGCGAACGATGAAAATCCATATCGTTTCTCGAATATTGAATATCGGTCAATTCCCGTAAAAGCTTTTGCCGGGGCAGCATTTGCCCTTTTTTCAGCGATATCCGCAAAAAAGAGTAGTCTTCGGGAGATCCGAGGCCGTATATGCAGCTTACCGAAGCGACCACAAGAACGTCGCGGCGCGAAAAAAGCGCGCTTGTAGCCGAATGACGAAAGCGATCGATTTCCTCGTTGATGTCGGAATCTTTTTCAATATAGCTGTCGGTTGAGGGAATATACGCCTCGGGCTGAAAATAATCGTAGTAACTGACGAAGTATTCGACTGCATTACGGGGAAAGAATTCCTTGAATTCGCTGTAAAGCTGTGCTGCAAGTGTTTTATTGTGGGTGATTACAAGAACCGGCCTTTGCATTCTGGCTACGATATTCGCCATCGTGAAAGTTTTACCCGATCCCGTGACTCCGAGTAAAGTCATGAATCGTGAGCCTTCGCGCGTCCAGTGCTCAAGGCGGTCGACTGCTTGCGGTTGATCGCCGCGAAGCTGGAAGGGGCTCGCAAGAACAAAATTCGATTGTTGATTTTTTTCGCTCATTTGGGTAGAGTATAAATTATCTGGAATCCGGTTTCCAGAAGAAAACGAAAGGAATGCATCGGCGGTTCGTTTTAATCAATATAATAAAATTTCGAGCAAGCCGTTGGAAAAATCGTCTTGAAGCTATACATCGTCGCCGACATGGAAGGAATTTGCGGAGTTGTTTCCTCTTCTCAAGTTTCCGGTCCCGATACTTGGGAAACCGAACAAGTTCGCCGCCAATTTTCGGAGGAAGTTGCCGCGGTTTGCGCCGGTGCAATTGAAGCCGGCGTCGACGAAATAGTCGTCAACGATTTTCACGGAAACGGTCGCAACTTGCTTCCGGAAAGGCTTCCCGTCCAGACGATGCTCGTGAGGGGAGGATTTCGCGTTTCCTCAGGGTTCGACATGCTTGACAGCACCTTCGGCGGATTGGTGATTCTCGGAGCCCATGCCCGCACCGGAACACGCAACTGTGTTTTACCTCATACTTATTCCGAAAGGCTTCATTTTGAGCTGTTCGGTCAACCAATCGCCGAGTTTGATTTGATTTCACTTGTCGCCGGCGAGCAGAAAGTGCCCACGCTTCTGATTTCGGGTGATTCCAAAACGATCGAGCAAGCGCAAGCTACTCTTTCAGCAGCCTTGACGGTAGTGACGAAATTCCCCATAGGGAACACAGGAATCCTTTGCATGCATCCCAAACAAATCTGTGAAATGCTTAGAGAAGAAACGAAACGTGCGATAAAGAGCGCCGACAGCACGGAACCGCCGTTGATTTCACCGCCGATACCTCTCGTAATAAGAATCCGGGATATCGAGCTGGGTGATCGGCTTGACTGGATTCCAAGTTTGAAGCGACTTGACGATGACACTTTCGAATTCGTCGGTGAAAGCATGTTGGAGATCGCCAAACTGGTTTACGGCGTTACGCTTTTGACAACTCCAGGTCTTTAAGGCCTTGTTAGCCGTCTGACCCCTCCCCAAGTTGGATGGCCGGCTCATTCTTTGGTTGGGGGGTAGTGCCTTCGGCGATGGAGGATTGTAGCTCGCAGCAGATGATGGATAGCGACTTCGGCAAGCGGAGGTTGGTTCCTCGCAGGGGATGATTAGTAGCGAAGTCGGATGGAAATTGTTTTAGAAAAAAGCGACTTGGTTGCGCGATTAGGGGACGGAAGGTTTCTCGATGGGATGTTGCGCAGTAGGTGAAACCCAGCTATCAATGGATGGGTTGTTTATCGAAGGGAGGGATACCAGTGGTTCTTCGGAGAAATTAGTTTAGGCAAAGAAGGTTTGGATGTGCGTTCGAGAGATGGGATGATGGTTCTTCGCAACATTTGATGTTAGCGAAGTTAGAATAAAGTTTGTTTTTGGGGGACTTCCACAAGAAATGGAAAGTTAGTTAAAATGGAGTAAGAAGGACTGTAAGTCCGGGTTGGAATATGAGTTTGGGTGAATAAAATTAGGAGATTATTTATGATCCACAAACTTTTAGTGATATTTGCTCTTTCGGTTTTCTGCTTTTTTTATGCAGAGTTCGCTCTTGGGATGGACCTCTATGTCTGTGCTCCTTCAGGGGTCATTTTGCGTGAAAAACCCAACCGACAATCTGAAAAGGTTGCAACAATCCCCTTTCGAGAGAAAGTCAGCGTTCTTTCCCCGAAAGGTCCTTCGGAAGAGATTGAGGGAGTTTTTTCCGCTTGGTTCCAGGTCAAATTCCACCATCAAACCGGGTGGATCTTCGCAGGGTTTCTTTCGGGGAAGTTCCCAATTCTCTCTCGAATTTGGCCCAATAAGAATCAGAAAGAAAGTCTTCGTCAAAGAACCCTTGAATTTGTAAAAAATAAAGGGGAGCCATTGGTCAGTTTCGATGAGATGAAAGCGCGATGGTGGAGAAATGGCGAGCCTGGGCCCGCCGGCTTCAGAGATGAATTCCTGGTGGAGTGCTTGACAAATCGGGAGTACAAAGCCTTCTATGCCTTTCGTCAATCTGCCCGCTGGCGAACCGACAATGATAGGATTAATCAAGCTTTCGACTTTGGAGGATTCGACTTCGGGATCATTCCCTGCGATTTGGATGCGGATGGCCAAACCGACGTGGTAGTTCAATTAAAAGCCGGGAAATTGTTCTACATTTCCGCAGCCCAAAAAAAACCTCTGCCATTCCAACATGAGGGAAAGCCCTTTTACTGTGGTGAGGTGTTGATCGATTGGGAATGCGGAGTCCCACGCATCCTGTACGGCGCATTCGAACCCGAATCCTGTAATGCCTGTCACCTCGGCTTACGGAAAGGAATATTTGAAAATGTTTGCGGCAAGACCTGTGGTTGTTCAGAGGAATAAGGGGGTAAGTCAAACCTAGCATGAATACAGCTGACCCTGATTTGAAAAAGCTTTAATGCAAAAATTTACGATGATATGGGCATACTGGAGGTCGCTCAGGTAGTTAGATATGCTGGCATGGGTTAAGTGGTTCCTGGATGAAATTTGTTTAGGAGAAGACCATCGGACATGCGATCAGGGTTAGGATTTCGCTTGGTCGAATGGATGAATTGGCAAGGGATTTGTGCTTTTTCGCAGAAATCTGTTTAAAGACAAAGGGGTTTGGATGCGCGTTCGGGTGATGGGATATTTTTCGCGGCGGATGTTTTCCAGCCAGGGATAGTGCCAACAAGACGGCTGCACCTGACTTCGCAGGTGAGCCGCGCGTTAATAAATACAGAACTCCTGATCTCAGGAGCCATTTTCGTACCTGAGTAAGAGCCTCAAGCAGTCCATCAATGCTCATTTGCAAATCCTTCGATTCATTATTCATGTATTTGGGAAAGCTCTTTTTGGGATTTTAAAATGACCCCAAATTTGTTAACCTACTCCTCAGTTTTCTCCTTTTTGGCGATTGATATTTGTGTGGGAGTACCCTGAAATGCCCCAATTACATTTTCCCTTTTTTCCCGCTGGAATGACCCATATCACCCCCAATATTGGTTTTAAAAAAGAGGATGGAAAGATTTTTTACTTTTATGGAGGTATGCCGGTCTTCAGCCATGGCGAGGATGATTATGACTCATTTCGGTTGTTTATCAGCCAATTATATGTAAATGGCACTGCCACTCAAGCGGAAATTTCCAAAGCTTTTGGCGTAACCTCCATCAGCGTCAAGCGTGCAGTGAAAGTTTATCGCGAAAAAGGAGTCGCCGGTTTTTTTATTACCCCTCCGCGTCGAGGTCCTTCAGTTCTTACGCCAGAGGTTCTCTCTGAAGTTCAGAACCTTCTAGATCAGGGAATGGAAATCGCTGAGATTGCCGAAGATCATCAGCTGAGGAAGGATACGCTCAAGAAAGCCATTCAAGAAGGCCGTCTTCATCAAGGCAAAAAAAAAGCGTAGCTCCGTCAGAGGTTAGCACCAAAAGCGAGCGAACAGCGGTTGATGTTGCCGCTCCCATGGGAATGGGGGCCACCAATATCGTTGGGCGGATTATTGCCAGTCTTCACCAGGGAGGCTCAGCCATTGTCACCTTTCGGCCCGCCATGGATGTTCCCAACGGAGGGGTGTTGTTCGCGTTGCCGGCGTTATTGGCAACCGGCCTCCTTGGTCATTCCGAACAATTTTTCAGGATTCCGGCAGGATATTATGGATTGGACAGCATCTTTCTGTTATTGGCCTTCATGGCGTTAGCCCGGGTTAAATCAATTGAATCTTTACGCTATTGTCCTCCAGGCGAATGGGGAAAACTCTTGGGTTTGGATCGAATTCCGGAGGTTCGGACCCTCCGGGAAAAGTTGGCAAAGATTACCTTGGAGAACAAGGTCACAGAATGGATGACCCAATTATGGTCACAGTGGATGGAAGATGTGAAAGGCGTTCTGGCAGCATTTTATATTGATGGCCATGTTCGGGTTTATTATGGAGAACAGACCGAGTTGCCTCGCCACTATGTTGCCCGACAAAAACTCTGTTTACGGGCAACCACCGATTATTGGGTAAATGCCAGGGATGGGCAGCCCCTCCTCGTAATCAACAAGCCCGTTGATCCTGGCTTGTTGAAAGTCCTGGAGCATGACATAGTTCCCCGGCTGGAGAAGGAAATCCCGCTGGCAACCTTGGAGGAAGTGGCCAAAAATCCCTATTTTCACCGTTTTACCCTTATTTTTGATCGTGAAGGGTATAGTCCGCAATTTCTTTTGGCGATGAGAGAGCGCCACATTGCTTGTCTTACGTATCACAAGCACCAGGACGTTGATTGGCGAGAAGAAGAATTCACTCTTTGTCAGGTTCATACTGTCGGTAGCAACACCATAGAAATGCGTCTCGCAGAGCGCGGCCTGTTTTTATCCAAAAAACTCTGGCTTCGGGAGATTCGAAAGCTCTCCGATGGGGGGCATCAGACAAGTATTCTAAGCACCGATTACGTGTCCCCCATGGAGGAAATAGCCTCCACCATGTTTGCTCGTTGGTCTCAAGAGAACTTCTTCAAATATATGCGGGAAAACTATAACCTAGATCGATTGGTCGACTATAAAACCAGTTCCGTTCCTGAGACCACGCAAGTGGTAAATCCTCAATATCGCAGCATCTCCAGCGAGATTCGTAAAAAGACCACGATGCTCAACCGCACCCTGGCAACTTTTGGCTCGGTAAATCTGGACGGAGAAATCACCCCAGAGAAAGTGACGAAATATCAGCAGGAAAAGGCGAAGTTGCAGGAGAAAATCGCTCAGTATCAGGCAGACATCGAAAAATTAAAGAGTGACAGAAAGGCTTTTCCAACCCACATTTCTTTTTCCGCTTTGCCGCAAGAAGATCAATTCAAGCAGTTGAGCATCCAGAGCAAGCATTTTATAGATACCATCAAAATGATTGCCTACCGCGCCGAAACTGCAATGGTTCAGGTGTTAAGGGAAGTCACATCCCAGCAAGATCAGGCAAGAAAGCTGGTTAAGGCGGTGTATGATACAGAAATTGATATGGTACCAAATGAAAATGAGAAAACCTTAACAGTATTTCTCCATCATTTGCCAAGCCATTCATCGGATAAATCGGTACAACATCTATGCGAGGAATTGACTAAAACCGAAACCATTTTTCCTGGAACTAATTTTCGCTTGATCTATAAATTGGGATCAGCCCTAAATCCTAGAGATCAGGAATTCTGAAATAACTGTAACAAATTTCGTTCATCGATTCGATCCCGCCCCGCACCCGGTTATTGGTCGTTGTTTTCTTCCGTTCTTGAATGACCGCTTCGATCTATTCCCAGTTGTTTCATCTTTCTCTGAAGCGTCCGTCGAGAAATTTTCAAAACCTTCGCTGTTAACGAAACGTTGTTTTTGTTGTGATCCAAAGATCGTAAAAGAATCTCGCGCTCGGCAGCGAAAAGTTGATCTTCCAAACTTCCGCCGATCGGTGAGGGGCCTCCCCGAGGCCTTTTATCCATGAGCGTGGAGGGTAAATGGCTCGGCATGATTACCTGATCGGACAGCACAACGGCTCTTTTGAGAACGTTTTCAAGTTCCCGGATGTTTCCCGGCCAGGCGTAGCCGAACAGCAAACGGCGGGCATGCGGATCGATCTTGGGAACGGCCTTGTTGTTTTCTCGCGCGAACTTTCCAAGAAAATGCTCGATTAAAAGCGGTAAATCGCCCTGTCGGTCCCGCAACGGCGGCAGCGTAATTGTCATTTCGTTGACACGGTAGTACAAGTCGTGTCTGAAGCTTCCCTCGCGGACAATTGTCGGGAGATCCCGATTCGTGGCAGCGATGACTCTGATGTCGACATCGACCGGCTTTATTCCTCCAACTCGGCGGACTTGCTTTTCTTGAAGAACCCGCAGGAGCTTCACTTGAAAATTTAATGAGGTTTCCGAGATTTCATCGAGAAAAATCGTACCACGATTGGCAATTTCGAAATATCCGACTTTTTGCACTACGGCACCGGTGAATGCGCCTTTTTCATGTCCGAAGAGTTCGCTTTCAATTATCGAATCGGGAAGAGCGCCGCAATTGACGGGAATAAAGTTTTCATGCGCTCTGGGTGAATTGGCGTGAATCGCGTGAGCAACAAGCTCTTTGCCGGTTCCGCTTTCACCTTGGATTAAAACGGAAAGGTTGCTGGCGCTAATCTTTTCTATGCAGCCGAAAATGGACTGCATTTTTTCCGACTGGCCTATGATTCCGGCAAATAAGGCACCGGAGGACGATTTCCTGCTATCCGTTTGGGATGCCGTCATTTCGTAAACATTAATCGGAGAAAATTCAAAAATAACTTTGTTGGAAATTTTTTGGATCCAAAGCGGGAGAAGTGCCGCAAGATCTTGGATTTCGTTGTCCCGCATGGAGAGCTGTTTTCCTTCTTGCCAAATCAGCCCAGTCAATTCTTCTTGGGTCATTTCGAGGACATCTTCGATATTTCTCTCCATGAGCCTGTTTAGGACATTCAGATAACCGATGTAACGATTTTGCGACTGGTCCGATTTGGTCTCGACAAAACCGATATCCTTTAAAATCTGCTCGCGCATTGATGGAGGCATTGCCAATCCGAAATTCACTTCTTGCTTTTTGGGAAGTCCGCACTTCCATTTCTCGAAAAGTTTGTCCAGTTCCTTGATTCCGCGGGGCGCTATTTCGGAAAAAAACTGGGTGGCGATGTCTTTTAGACGGCGATTGTCATCCATGCTGCCTTGCCCCTTATTCGTCTTTCTTCAAACCCGCTTTGAGGGCTTGTTTTTTCGATTGTTTATCGGCGTTTTTTTTCAATGATTCGTATCAAAGCTAGTCGACAAAAAAATAAAAGGGAATTTTTCCTCGCGGTGCAGAAATGCAAAAAAACCATCTCTAATAGCCATTCTCTGTGCCTCTGCGCCTGCGGTTTTTTCTTGCCCCAACTTGGTTAGCTTTTATGTGTTTCATTGTTTTTTTTCTTGGAGGATTTCGGAGATTTTCCCGCGCCGGAATCGGATTTCGTTGTTTTTGCCGTCGTAGAAGCCGTGCCGGCATGGGATGCGCCGATACCCACCACAGTGGTAAGGCCGATGGGTGAAGTCGCCAAGTGCCCGGATGACACATTGCCGGAGGGTGTGCCGAATGGTGAAGTCGGTTCCTTGAGTTCTTTGGGAGCTTCCGAATATGCCGGTTTGAGAAGTTCCGCCGGAATTTTCCTTTTCAACTTTCTCAGGGCACTGATTGCGGTTTTATCTCCAGGCCTTGCCTTCAATGCTTCAAGGTAGGCATCGCCCGCTTGAGTCTTTGCGTTGGATTCTATTTGTGTGCGTCCTATCCATAACCAGGCTTCCGCGTTCATCGGATTTGCTTTTACGGCTTGAGCAAATTTTTCCAAAGCCTGCGGTTTTTGGCTCTGCTGATAAAAAATGTATCCCCATCTTCTCAAAGCTTCTGATTGAAAAATCGTTATAACTCCCTTTTTCGGAGAGTCGGGAAATTTCAATAAATAATCTTGCCATGTCATGGCTTCCCTGGCTGCAAAATTCATTTTACGATAGATCCTGGCTTTTTGATATAAATGTATATGCGCATTTTGCGGATCGGATTCAAGAAGATGATCCAGTTTACCCAATTCGCTTTCAAGTTTCGCCCGATCGGATTCTCCAAGCCGCAAATCATCCCTGGTTTCTTGATCTATCGATGCAAGAACACGCATCTCAGCCAGGGGTTCATGACATTTGGTGCAATAATCGGTGGAAACATAATTCTTATTGCCGCAGCTCAAACATTGATTGAGCGAGCGATTACATTTTCGACACTCGATATCATCCGGATCGGCTATAGTGTTGCATGATGGACAAATGTTTTTGATGGCCCAAACGGAAGATGCTGTCAATACCAGCAATAAGATAATCAAAAGCCTTTTAGAGCCTGTTAGAAAATAACCGGATCGTCCGATTGTTTTCTTACAGGCTCTTATGGCCGGAAATCCCAGAAATTCGTTACACTTATTTGCTGACAAGGCCTTAATTGTCGGAAGCATTTTCTTCATCACCTATTTCAATATTGAAATTATTGGTCGAAAGAACTATAGGACAGAGTTCAAGGCTTGTCAATCAAGCTTGTCAGTGAAAAAATCCCAGAAAGGCGTGGCTTCAGAATGTTGCAGGCCGATTTTTTTCACCGCCGCGCCGCTTAAAAGAATTCTTCCCGGCTTGATCGAAAAAAGGGTTGATACTATAGGTTTAACGGCTTCTCCATCGCTATCATGTCTCTCTTTTCGAAAAACAAACCACTCTTTTCCATCATAACATGCCGTGTAATCAGCTTCACCAATCTTCAAACAATAAAATTCGGGCTTTTTAAAGCCGAATACTCCGTAATTCGCGGCCATATGGGCCCTGATCACTACGTATGTCGGCGATAAAGGAGGCCCCAAAAACAGCTTTAATTCCCGAACGATCGTCTCCATATCGTCTTTTGCCTGCCGTACTGTTATCTGGTCGGAACGTGATTCCAGTTGACTGCCATCGACCCAATGGTAACTTCTGTCTCGTTTAATACCTATTCGTTCAAGATCTTCAAGAACTTCCGTTGAATCGGAGTATAAAACCAGACCTTTCCAACCTCTTTTCTTCGCTTCGGCGCAGAGTCCCTTGAACATTTTACGCGTGACGCTCGGGTGCCTGTAGTCAGGATGGAGCCGCCAACGCGATACCAAACCGTTTCCGTCGGGTAACCCTATGATATCCGAATAACCAAAAATAGCCCCACATAGGGAAAGCACCCACGAAGATCCGGGAATGCGCGCGATCATCTTGTAATGCATCCTACACGTTTCCGCATCATCGAACCATCCGCCTTCGAGAACTTCCCGGCATCGGTGCATATCAACAATGTATTCGGGGTCTTCCTCGTAGGAGAAAGCCCGAAATTCCATTTTTTTGAAAATATCTTCCATAAATTTCGAAAGTATTTTACAACATATTCACGACTGAGTGAAGTCTCTTTAACATAGCGGGTATATCGCCAAGGATGGCGTAGATACCCGAAATACGCCTGGATGGCGTGCTTTTTTGGGTATATCGTCCAAGGATGGCGTGCTTTTTGGGGTACGACCACGTTAAATTGTCAAAATACGATCGTGAAACGGATGAATATCGGTAAAAGTAGAGCAGAACAACAACGGTCAAAAAATCGATTTTTTCACACCTTCCCCAGGCGGTATGACAATTTCGATATCGGCCTTCGGAGCAATCTGACGAATCAAATGCGACTCAGGCCAATGAAGCAGATTAACAGTAAGAATCGCGGTTTCTTTTTCCCACTCTATTGAGGAAATTCCGGACTTCTTCGCATGACCTTGCTGGATTTCCCATCGCAGTCTATTGCCTTGCCACCTTTTCAAATGTTTCAAGCGATATTTATTTAAAAATCCGTCGAGTTGCTTTCCGATCGTAATAGAGTCGGGTGTTTCCGTGAGGAAAAATCGGGATGCAATGCAGGCTATATCCTCGGAAAACGGCTTTTTTGAAGGCTTAATCGCAATAATCGTCACATCATCGTCGATACAAGCATCCGAAGTAAAAACACGTTCGAATTCCACAAGCGGAGCCTCGGAATGAACCAAGAAATCACCGAGAAAATCTCCGTAAGCTCCGACTCGATCGATTCCCTGCTCAAACCTAATAAAATAAGGAATCCATGCCGGGATTTTCCGCAACAACAAACGAGTGAAAGCGGCGAATATGAAATTATTGCCGCAAATAGACCATTTGCGTGGAATTATTCCGCGAAGGCGAAATCGCAATGGCACCGGTTGGGGCATCTCCGCGGCTTTAGCTTTCCTCGTCATTTTTATCCGCCGGGTCAGTTTTTCCTTCTCCGAAGTCGTTAAACATGCGCCACAGCCCTGACAGGAACCAATGCCCAAAGGGGGTGAGATGCATGCCGAAACCTGGTTTCCTCTACGAAGACCATCGTAGTTTTTCCGAAGAAAAGATTTCGAGACACCGGTTTCGATATCATCCCATGGGAAAATACCTTTATTTTTCGAATGCCGGTTCTCGATTGCCGTGTCAAATCCGGCGTTTTTTAAGGCGGCACCGAAGAAATCATAAACCCCGCGGGTAATCTCTCCCCGATATCGCAAATTCTTCTTAATCGAAGCTTCGACAAGAATCGGCGTCGATCTTCGATCCGAATAACTTATAAATTCGGAAACCATCGCATCCCAAGGCCCCGCGCTTTCACGCGTTTCAAAACCCGCCTTCTTCACAATCGCCGTAGACTCGTCAAGTAAGCGGGAAAGCAGTTGCGGACGCGAATCACGGGTAAAAAACTGCATCGGCGTATGCGGTGGGCGATATAGACAAGCAAAGGAAAAGGTCAACAACGGTCTACCACGGAAATTTTCCATTTTCTGCTTGATTTTCGAAAGAAATGACGCGAATTCATCAAAATCGCTTTTTTGCTCTTCACCGGTGACGATGACAAATACCTTCATTTGGCGTATACCGCTTTTGAAGAGAGTTTCAAAACCCGACAACAAAGACTTTTCCGAGAGATTTTTCTGCAGAAGAACGCGAAGTCGCTCGCTGATTCCCTCCATTGCGCAAGTGTAAACTCGTTTTCCCGATTGCATCTGCCTTTCGACGAGTTCGGGCGAAAAAGCTATGGCGTCAAAACGTTGGCTTTTTATGGCTACACGGTTGAAGAGTCCGTCAAGGGAATCAAGCAGCGGAAAAAGTTCCGAATAACTATTGGCATTGAAAGTCAACAACGCAATTTCCGATAGTCCCAGATTGGCTTTGAGTTTTAAAGCATCTTCAAAAGCCAACATCGCAGAACGCTCGCGATAGGGTTTCTGTTCCCAGGATTCCTTGCAGAAAGAGCAAAAATACGGACAACTCTCAGAAATCAGGAGATGTGATGATCCGGCCGTATCCTCGTTATAAAATATAGGACCGGTAATAAAAGCCTGCTTCAACTTTTCCAGATCGACGCGGTTCGCCTTTACGGGAAAAGGAGCATTCGTTGCCGGTTCGATCGCCGTCAAATTGCCTTCCGTGTCGAATTTTTGGGAATATGCCGCCGGATCGTAAAAACCCGGCACACTGTTGCGAAGCACCTTCAGCTGAGAATCTCGTGATAAACTTCTGGTTTGATCGAAGATTTCGATGAATTTTTGCCAAGACCCTTCGGCATCGCCCACGATCACACCGTCAACAAGCCCGGCACCTTCGAAGCTTTCACCCAATGGACCGTGAAGAATTGAAGTCGCGTAGGAATTGCTTCCCCCCAGCAGGAGAAAGGGTTTTCCCATGGCTGCTCGTGCTTGCCCGGCAAGAGGAATCCCCGAATGGTGAAGAAGCGCCGGTAGATTAAGCAACTCTTGTACAACGGAATTGCTTATTGCTATAATGTCGAAATCACGCGGCGGGCGTTTGGTCGTAATTCCGATCAAAAGCGGAATCATTGATTCCCGCATCAATTCTTCATCTCTGGTCGTCGGCAAATAGGCAAAATCGACGAACGTATTTGCCGCCTCACGCGCCATTTGAAAAAGATATGAATGGGTGATTCCCGACGTGACATCGCGATATTGCGAAAGCCTGACGATAAGGATGCGTAATCCCGCGGCCTCAAATTCATCGGCAGATTGCGTGTTGGGTTCGCCGCCCAACAACCATAATCCGTTATCAGCGAGGGTTCTTCTTGAGGACTCAAACCACGTTTTGATTTGCCGCCAATCTTCAGACATCTTTAGATTTTGCATAACAACAATTTACCAAAAACACGAACAATAAGCGCGGTTATTCGTGAACACGCAAAATCATTGAACCATTTCGTCCGTTTATACCGATCCCTTAAAAAGGCCGTATGCTTCAGAGCGAATTACTTGCTTGCCGCCGCAATCAGCTTGAAAAAAATATACCTCAGTATCCAGAGGCTTTGGCATTACTCCGAAAGCCCGGCAAGAAAACAATACCGATTTTGCTCGACATGAGCCGAATCATTCGGGATAATCGGCTGCATAATGCAATCGAGCGTTATTATCGACATTTTGTGATTCAATATTGCCGATGGGAAAGGTGTTTCGGAGGTTAGTACGCGTGGAGAGTAAATCGAAAACGCCCGCAAAGCATTGTCGGCGCATCTCACAAGATAGCCGCTTTTTCCGTCGACATTAATATTGAGCCGTCGATTATCATCAATTTTAAGGGGAAAGGGCAACCAGGTTTCCGGATCGTCGGGAGCTTTAACAAATAAACATTTTTCGCTTGACGATACCCTAATGGGAAATAATGATTTCAAACCATCATCGCCAGCCGACGGGCTTTGGATAAGAAATGCAGCGAGAGAATAGATCTTCTCGACGGCTTGCGCGTCGGCTGATGAATTGTCTGAACCAGCCTCGGCATCAACGTTTTCTCCAATTTTATCAAATGAAAACGTGTCGCATGGAACTCCGTTCGCTGAAACTTGCCCTCGGAAAACCTTAAATCCGTCGCTCGAACATCCACGCAAAAAAATTCCACCGCGGTTCAAGGCGGGTTTGGGAGAACCCCAAACGATTTGGGCTGAAAACTCGCCGGCCACCTCGTTCCAATAACCACGAAACGGAGAAAGAACGCGAATATTTTCGGATGATTCGAATTGCGCAAGGACGGCTCCGAACAAAGAGCCGTTTTCCTCGATCACAAGAAAGGTCTTTCCAATTTCCTCGCCTGACTTGCCCCCATTTTGGAGGGAAAGAAATAAATTCCCCCGATAAATACCGGCAAAGCGCTCACTGGAAACCGCCGACAATCCGACTTCGACAGGCCAGCCTTTGCACGATTCCCCGGTTTCAAATTTCTTTGACAGTTGAAAAAAGATTCGCTTTAAAGGTTGCGGTTCGTAAACCATTTGAATAGTCGCACTGCTCACCACACCGCTTAATTTGCCTGAAATATCCTCGCAATTGAATTCCAACAATTCACCGCGATCGGAATCATTCGACTCAAACGTTCCGCGACTCCAAATAGTCTTATTATCCGGAAGTACCGCGGCAAACCGAAAGTGCGAATTCTTCAAAAGACCTATTTCAGCGATTCCAACTTTCTTGGGAACAAAATCGCCGAATTGTTTTTCAAATCTTATGGCGGATCCGGCATAAAAACCGAATAATTCATGAATTTCGCCGATCTTATCGGCGGAACGGGCAATACCTTCATTGGAAATGAAAAATACAAAACAAAGAAGAAGAGTAAATACTCGAATCAACCCGCGACAATTCAGACTATTTTCCGTTGGAATGCGTAAAATCGCTTTTACAACGCAAAATTCGCAGGAATGTTTGGGCATATTCCTTGTGATCGGCACCGGTCCATTTCGTAGGGGCATTGTAGCAAAATTCCCGGTCACGACAATTCTTGCAATCCATGGGATGCTCTTTCAACAAATCGGATTGGCGATCAACGCTCATATCGATACTATCGGCAAAACAACGCGGAGAACTGAAGACTATCAATGTTATTTTACGGCGCGCATCAGGGCGCCTTGATTCCCGCCAATGCCGACGACAAATCGTCCAATAAACCGCGAGTTCGATTAAGCAAGCCGGGCAGCTCGACCGACACATGATTCGGCCCCATCTGAAGCCATCGACTTATCGTCCATTCGAGGGTTCGAAACTGATTAGTCAATACAATCGCTTTATCAAGCCATTGTTGATTTCCCGGAAAGATCATGGATTCGAATGAACGAAGATTCTCCAAATCCAGCAACGATTGCTGATGCAACATAATTATCTGCCTATTTTGCAGAACACCGCCCGATTTGGAAAGCATCCAAATTTGATCTCCCCTACCCTGAATCTGCTTTAAACCGGAGATCCAAAGCGTAGCGGAAGCTATAACCAAGTCAAAAGACGCGATTTGTTCGTGCGATGAGATTGCAGCGGAAGCGTTCCCTGAAACCACGATACCGCTGGGCGGGGAATCCGGCAAAAATTCAAGTACGACTAAACGATTATCTGAACCTGATGCTGTTTCCGGTTCGATTTTCGGTTCGGCTTCTTGAAATTTCTTGATCTGATAATTCTTCACGTGTCGGCGCAATTCTTCAGGAACTTTGTCCAACGTATCAACAATTATGGTTTTTCCGGAAAGATCCCGGTAACTATAAAACTCAGAACCTTCACAAAAGATCGAATAAAAAAACAGGACGACAAATGCGAATTTCCAGCAATTGAGGTAATTGCAAAATCCTAAAAATGAAAAGTCGGCGTGATCTCCTGGCACACCGATGATTTTCGAAATAATTTTTTTCGCAAACATAAACATCGTAAGATTTTTTAAAATTTCGGGTACCCGAAAACCGGCTTTCATTTTGCAACTATCAATAGTAAGATAACTCGACTACTGCTAATTTTGTAAATCTTTATTCTTGAGACCCAAGATCGGAGATAAAAATGGAAGATGTTCAAAATCAAAAAGACGACAGAAACATTTCAATTGATCGAGTGGGCATAAAACGTCTTTCATTTCCGATCATTGTACGCGACAAATCAAAAAAACTCCAGTCTACGGTTGCCGATATTGAGATGAGCGTCGATCTTCCAAGGCAATTCCGAGGAACCCATATGAGTCGTTTCGTGGAAGTAATCGAATCGCACCGCGGAGAAATAACGGCGGTCACAATGCGCACCATTTTACGGGAGATAAAAAAAAAGCTCTCGGCCGGAAAAGCTGAAATGTCGGTCCGTTTTCCATATTTTATCGAGAAAAAAGCACCGATAAGCAGAGCCAAAAGTTTGCTTCGATATGACTGCCGGTTTTTTGGAGTTTTCGACGGCAACGATGATTTCGTTTTATCGGTTACGGTACCCGTAACGACGCTTTGCCCATGCAGTAAAGCCATCAGCAAAAGCTCGGCTCACAACCAGCGAAGCTTTGTCACCGTCAGCGTCCGTTTCACGAAATTCGTCTGGATTGAAGAACTGGTACAAGTCGTAGAAGAGTGCGCCAGCGCGGAAGTTTTGACCTTGTTGAAACGGGCCGACGAAAAATATTTAACCGAAAGAGCTTATGCCAGACCGCGCTTTGCTGAAGATCTTGTAAGGGAAGTAGCGACACGGCTGGACCAAAAACCCGAAATAATCTGGTTTACCGTTGAAACGGAAAATCTGGAGAGCATTCACGCTCACAGCGCCTACGCCTTCCTGAAAAGAGAAAAAAGAATCGATTCAATAAACGATTGAACCGCCGAAAATGAAATTTTGTAGACGTTTATGGGCTATCGCTCCGGGAAGACGTTCGTAATCTCCGTCGGAAACGAAGCTGGCGTCGAAATATATGGTTTTTTGATAGTTGAAACGAAATCCCAAGCTGAATTTGTCTCCGTTAAAATCATACACGAAATGCGTATAATTACTCATCGGGATTGCTCCGCCGACAATGAAAAAAACCGGATCGGCATACCCTTCCGCGCGATCGTATCGGTAATTATAACCTCCGTATTTTGCTCTCTTCAATTTGTCCCAGCCGTTATATGAAAATTTGTAGTTCGTTGCACCGAAATTCGCGCCGACGCCTATCCAAGCGACCGGAACACCGGCCCCCACCCAAGCCGACGAATAAGCGGATTGCGAATCGGTGCACCAGTTTGCACCCAGCGTAATATTTCCCGGAACCTGGTATTTCATGTTGATGTAAGTGGGCTCGGTGATATCAAATCTATCTTGATTGGTAAATACTTTATCTATACCCAGTTCCAAGCCCTCGGTAACGCCGTAAACCAATCCGGCCTGCGTATCGAAGTAGCTTTCGTCTTCATATTTAACATCGTTTACGGAATAGAGATCAAAGGGAATAGCGTGAACGACGACGGCACTCTTTCCGGGCTCCAATACTCCAGGGGAAGGTACAAGCAAGGCGCCCGTATTACCGGAGAGGCCGATTCCTTGTCGAGGTGTTTTTCTATCCGAAAGCAACGGGCGCAAACCTTCCGGAATACGCGTTTCAGCAGGCAATCTCAGCGAATCACCGCTGTCTTGCTTGTTGTCAGTTTGCAAAGTCACAAGTTGATTTTGTTTGTACTGCGCATCGGCATTGTCCGAAAGGGCGCGAACTGATGATTCCTTGGCTTTTTTTGTTGCGGCACCCGTTTTGGACTTGAGAAACGCCTGGAAATCCGATAAGTCAAGACCTTGAGCTGAAGAATATCCGCAAAGAACAAATATCAAAAGAAAACAATATGATTTTCGCATTCTCATGAATGCTAATATCGACAAACTTATTTTTTCGCCGAAGATAGTTTGATTCGATAA
>Ga0074199_1000947_pt1 | contig 32478 bp, 23 predicted proteins | sample EPASupsiteSAE347_FD_64528 | JGI IMG/M metagenome (GOLD analysis project Ga0074199, IMG submission 64528) | Bioremediated contaminated groundwater from EPA Superfund site, New Mexico - Sample SAE3-47 | ecosystem: Environmental > Aquatic > Deep subsurface > Groundwater > Contaminated ... | reverse complement strand
CTTTGAAGCCGGCAGTTCCGAAAACAGGCTCCTGATCAGATCAAACGCCCCGGTGTAGGTGGCCGGGTTGCTGCGCGGCGTTCTGCCAATGGGCGACTGGTCGATGACAACAACCTTGTCCAAAAAATCCTTGCCGAAAATGGCCCGATGCGCGCCAGGCTGTTCCTTTGAATTGTAAAAATGACGGAACAGCGCCCGCCGCAAGACCTCGTCCACGAGGGTGCTCTTGCCGCTCCCCGACACGCCCGTCACACAGACAAACAAGCCCAGCGGAATATTTACCGTGACATCCTTAAGATTGTTTTCACGCGCCCCCTGAATGACGAGGCATGCCTTGCCGGCCTGTTTGCGCTCAACGGGAACGGGTATGCCGAGCGCCTTGTTCAAATAACGCGCCGTAAGCGATTTTTCGCTGAGCAAAAGCTCGCTGGAGTTCCCGGCAAATACGATTTCGCCCCCGCGCCGTCCCGCTCCCGGCCCGAGATCGACCACGTAATCCGCCTGCCTGATGGTGTCCTCGTCATGCTCAACCACGACCACCGTATTGCCGAGATCGCGCAATCTCTGCAAGGTCTTGATCAAACGCTGGTTATCGCGATGGTGCAGGCCGATACTGGGCTCATCCAGCACATATAAAACGCCGACCAAGCCGGACCCGATTTGCGTCGCCAGCCTGATACGCTGGGCTTCACCGCCCGAGAGCGTGCCGCTTTCGCGGTCCAGGGTAAGATATTCCAGCCCCACATCCATCATAAACCCCAGCCTCTGCCGGACTTCTTTTATGATCTCTGCCGCGATTTTTCTTTCCTGGTCCGAAATGCTCAACTTTTCAAAAAAAACCTGAGCGGCGCCGATCGCCAGGCGGCAGACGTCCATGATGGATTTTCCGTCGACGGCACAGGCCAGGATTTCAGGCTTGAGCCTGTTGCCCCGGCAGGCGCGGCAGAAACGCCTGCTCATATACTGTTGCATGCGCTTCTTCGTTGACTCGCTGCCGGTCTGCGCATGCAGCCTTTCCAGGTTCGGAATGACGCCTTCGAACGGCTTCTGATACTGATGATAGGCGCCGTGGCGCCAGAACCCGAAATTAATTTCCTCGTCCCCGGAACCGTAAAAAATGATTTTCAGAATTTTGTCCGGCAAATCCTTGAACGGAGTTTCCAGATCGAATTTATAATGTTTTGCCAGAGCGCGCATCAGACCGTTATACCAGATGATCTGGCGCCGGCCGCCGCGTTTCCAGGCGCGGATAGCGCCGTTGGCGATAGAAATATCGCGATTGGGAACTATCAGATCCTCGTCAAACACAAGTTTTATGCCCAGGCCCGAACATTCCGGACAGGCGCCGTAAGGACTGTTGAAGGAAAAGTGGCTCGGCGCCAGAGGCTCGAAACTGATGCCGCATTCGGCGCAGGCATGCTTTTCGGAATAAATTTTCTCGATCCATTTTCCCTTTGCATCCTGCTGTAGCACGCTCAAAACGCCGTTGCCGTGCCGCAATGCCAGCTCAACCGAATCGGTCAACCGGGAACGGATCAAACTGGTGATCACAAGACGATCGACCACAATGTCAACGGAATGCTTCTTTTTCTTGTCCAGCGCCGGCACGGAGTCCAGTTCGCATAGTTCCCCGTCAACGCGCACGCGCACAAATCCCTGGCGCCGCGCATTGTCAAAAATCTCCTGGCTGGTTCCCTTGCGGCCCTTGACCTGGGGAGCCAGCAGCGTCAGTTTGGTCAGATTCGGCAACTGCAAGAGGCGATCCACGATTTCCTCGGCGCTCTGCCGGCTGACCGGCTTGCCGCAGCGCGGACAGTGCTGGCGGCCGATATGGGCGAATAAAAGCCGCAAATAATCATAAATTTCCGTGCTGGTGGCCACGATCGAACGCGGGTTGGAGCCGGCCGTGCGCTGCTCGATCGAAATGGCGGGCGACAGCCCCTCGATATAATCCACATCCGGTTTCTGCATCTGCTCCAGAAACTGGCGGGCATAGGCGGAAAGACTTTCGACGTACTTTCGCTGTCCCTCGGCGTAAAGCGTGTCAAAGGCCAGCGACGACTTGCCCGAGCCGCTCAAGCCGGTGATGACCGTCAAGCGGTTGCGCGGCAGCCTGATGGTGATGTTCTTCAGGTTGTGCTCGCGCGCGCCGGCGATCGTGATCCATTCGTTGACTGTTTTTGGCTCCATCGGAATCTTTTTGTGGCACCACCTTCTCTGACATCCAATCGCTACTTTCGCTTTTTTATAACAGCGCCGGACACGACTTGGACAGCCAGCGGCGAATGGTTGCGGATATATTCGACCACCGCCTCGCGGGTGTCAACATCCGTTTCCTCCAGTCCGGACTCCTTTCGATCCATGATTTCCCTCAAGCGCGGAAAACGGCCGCCGGCCGAAGCCAGGTCATAGCTGTTCACCGCAAGGGCAATTCGCTGCCCGTTTTTAATTTCTTTTCCGCTGTTCAAGCGGATGTTCGTAACGCGTTTGCCGACAGGCGCTTTTGGCGTTAATTCGTAAGTTATACCATATACGCCCCGAAATTGCGATTTCTTATAATATCGACTGTTTTCCTCCAGAATTTCCTCGATTTCATCCATGGTCAACCAGGCCTTTGCGATGGTGTTTTCATAGGGAACAATGCGCCAGACGTCGGCCATGCGCACCCTGCCGGCCGGCAGACCGTCCGGTGAGAGGATGCCGTGAAAAACAACGTCGGCCTCGACCGCTGCGCTTATGGCAGCGGCGATCAGGGTTTGAACGCCGGACTGCCCCGGCATTTCCGATTCGGACAGCAATTCGGCTTTATTCTCGCCGATTTTTGCGGCAAGATATGGTTTGGCCTTTTGCAGGTCTGGCGCAACCAGTTCCTGCAGGCCTTTTTCCGGAGAAAGATCAACTCCTACGGCCAGCAGGCGCGGCTCAATCTTCGTGACCATGCGGCGCTCGTCGTCATAACGCAAAACCACTTTTCCCAGCCAAAGGCCGTACTGGCCAGCCTGCGTATAGACAATCCCGTTGACTTCCTGCGCCTCAACGGCTTCGTGGGTATGCGCGCCGATAATAAGATTGAAATCAGGGAAGGCCTTCGCTATTTTGTTTATCTCGTTAGCCCGGTCATCGCCCCATTTTTTCCAGCCCTGATGCGCGGCGAGAATCAGAATGTCGGGTTTTGTTTTCCTGACTTCCGGCATGACCGCGCGCAGGGCGTCCAGAGAGTCGACAAAACGCAAATTGTCCAGCAAGCGCGGCCGCGACCATTGCGGAACCAGCGGATTGACAAGCCCGACAATCGCCACCTTCACACCCTCGACTTGCTTGACCAGGAAGGGTCTGGCCAGGGGAGGAAACAATTCCCGCGGCCCGGCAATGCCGGCCGCCAGAACAGGAATGTCAATTTTTCCATAAAGTTTCCGCAAATTTTCAACGCCCCAGTCGAATTCATGATTGCCGGCCACGAGTGCGTCATAGCGCAGATATTTGACGGCTTTCATCATGACTTCGCCGCGGCAAAGATAGCTTTCGGCAGACCCCTGGATCAGGTCGCCGCACTCTATCAGAATAACGTTCCTCTCTTCCCTTCTCGCCTTTTCAATCAGCGCGGCGCAACGCAAAAGACCTCCGCCCCGCGCGGCCGGAGCGTTTGTTGCGTCCGGGGCATAGACGGGGCCCAGGCGACCGTGCAGATCGGCCGTGTGGAGGATGGTGACGTCGATTTCGCGGGAAAAAGACAGAGTGGCGAGGCCACAATAGAAAAAAACAATTGCCATTCCGATCCGCCGGCAGGCGGAGAGGAATCGCGCTACAAGAAACGCATAATGCCGAGATCCTTCGCTTCGCTCAGGATGCCCGGTTCGGCCCGCCACATTTTTATTGCGCCTGGCCGGATATTTGGCTAATTTTTCAGGCATGTATTCAACCATGTTGAAGTCGAAAATTCATCTGGCGAGGGTGACCGAGGTCAAACCAGATTATGAAGGCAGCCTGACGATCGACCGCGATCTCATGGATGCCGTAAAGCTCTTACCCTACGAAAAAATCCTTGTAAGCAACATGGAGAACACCAACCGGTTTGAAACCTACGCCATCCCCGCCCCTCCGGGCTCGCGCGCCTTCTGCCTCAACGGGCCTGCGGCGAAACTGGGAAAAATCGGGGATCGCCTGGTAATTTTTTCATTTGAACTGGTGCCGACCGATGAGGCGCGCAGTCACCGCCCGCGCATTCTGGTGCTCGACAAGGACAACAAGCCGGCCCAGGCAGGCACAGAGGCACAAAGGCACAAAGTAATCTGAATATTCTGATTATCGCTTTTAATCCGGCTTTGTGCCTTCCCCTCGTCTTCTCACGCGATATTGCGCTCGGCTTCCTCCAGCCGGCCGTGGCCGTCGACAAACGCCTTCGTGACGCGGCATTCCCTGATGTTTTTCCGGACGGGCGCCTCGTACATGATATCCAGCATCACCCGCTCGAAAATCGCGCGCAGTCCGCGGGCGCCGGTCTTCTTCCTGACGGCCAGCCGCGCCAATTCCTTCAGCGCGCCCTCTTCCACCAAGAGCCTTACGCCTTCCATGGCCATCAGTTTCTCATATTGTTTGATCATGCTGTTTTTGGGTTGCACCAAAACACGCACGAGATCCTCCTCCGACAAATCGTTCAGCGCCGCCACAACCGGCAGGCGGCCGACAAACTCCGGAATCATCCCGTATTTGACAAAGTCCTCCGGTTCCACGGCCTCCATGATCGAAGCGCCGTCAGGACGCATGACGGAGGATTCCCCGCCGCCTGACGCGGCGCCTGAATGTTTAAAACCGATGTTGCGCACGCCCACGCGCCTGCGCACGATTTCCTCCAAGCCGACGAACGCGCCGCCGCAGATGAAGAGTATGCCCTGGGTGTTGATTTTGATGAATTCAGCCTGGGGATGCTTGCGTCCGCCGTGCATGGGCACGTTGGCTGTCGTGCCCTCAAGGATCTTCAACAGCCCCTGCTGCACGCCCTCGCCCGAAACATCGCGCGTGATGGAAACGTTTTCCGCCTTGCGGCCGACCTTATCTATTTCATCGATATAAATGATGCCCGTTTCCGCCCTCGCCACGTCCATGTCGGCCGCCTGAATAAGGCGCAGCAGGATGTTCTCCACGTCCTCGCCGACATATCCGGCCTCGGTCAGGGGAGTGGCGTCCGAGATGCTGAAGGGCACGTCCAGCATCTTTGCCAGCGTCTGGGCCAGCAGGGTTTTTCCGCTGCCGGTCGGACCGATCATGAGGATGTTGCTCTTCTGAATTTCAACCGCGGCAAGCGGATCGTCCTTTTGAAAATGAAAATCCTGGGAAAGCCTTTTATAGTGGTTGTAAACCGCAACGGAGAGCACCTTTTTCGCGAGCTCCTGCCCCACGACGTGTTGATCAAGAACGGACTTTATTTCATGCGGCTTCGGAATCTTTATCGACTTCGGCTGCGGCTGCGCGGCCTTTAACGAGGCCGCCTGCATTTCATTGGCGCAAACGACCAGGCAATCGCCGCAAATATTCACGCCCGGCCCCATGACAAGGTGCATGACGGCCTCCTTGCCTCGGCCGCAGAAAGAACAGACGGGTTGATTTTTTTTCGACATTCGCCTCCGGTAAAATCATCGCTTCTTGTCTTTTTGTTCCGATTCGCGCAGGGCGACCATCACGGCATCCACAAGCCCGTATTCCCTGGCCTCTTCGGCCGACATGAAGAAATTCCGGTCGGTATCGCGCATCACGGTTTCAATCGGTTTGCCGGTGTGTTTCGAGATGATCCCGTTCAAAATATCGCGCAACCTCAGGATTTCCGTGGCCTGGATGCTTATATCCGCGGCCGCTCCTTCAGCGCCTCCCCAGGGCTGGTGCAGCATGATCCGCGAATTGGGCAGAGCAAAACGCTTGCCCTTTGTTCCGGCGGACAGCAGCACGGCGCCCATGCTGGCGGCCTGGCCGACGCACCAGGTGGCGACATCGCACTTCACGATCTGCATGGTGTCATAAATGGCCATTCCGGCCGTCACGGAACCGCCGGGCGAATTGATGTAAAAATTGATTTCCTTGGAGGCGTCCTCGGCCTGGAGAAAAAGCAGTTGGGCTACGATCAGACTGCTGACCTCGTCCGTCACGGCCGTCCCCAGGAAAATAATCCGCTCCTTCAACAGGCGCGAATAAATGTCATAAGCCCTTTCGCCGCGGCCGGTCTGTTCAACCACCATCGGCACCAGCATTTGATTTTTTTCAGTCATGCTTGAACCTTTCATTTAGACGATTTATGCGCCAGGCTTGGCTTCTCCGCCTTTGAACAGCCGGCTGATAATGCCTTTTTCGCCCGCCCCCGCCTCGGCATTCTGCAGCAGAAAGTCAAGGATTTTACCCATTCTGATTTCGCTCCTGAGCGAGTCGATTTCCTTCTTTTCCTCAAGCTCCTTTTTAAGCTCATCGTACGGCATGCGGTAACGTCGGGACATATTCCGCATTTCATTCTCCAGTTCGGAATCGGCGACTTCGATCTTTTCCGTCTCTCCGATCTCGTGCAGGATATACCCGAGCTTGACCTTGTCGCCCGCCGACTTCGCGGCCGCGCTGAGCAGTTCGCCACGCTGCGCCTCGATCTGTTCGCGCGTGCCTCCGCGCATCAGGCGTTCGCGAACCATGCCGGCATACATGTGGCGCGTCTCCTCCTGCACGATCGACTCGGGCAAATCGATGGAGGTACGGCCAAGCAAATAATCCACGATTTCATTTTTCTGCCGCTGCTTTTCAAGGCGTTCGCCCTCCTCGCGGAGGGACGTTTTTATCTTCTCGCGCAAATCCGCCTCGGATTGCACGCCCGCCGCCTTGAAAAACTCCTCGTTCATGGCCGGCATTTTATGCTCGCGCAGGGACTTGACGCGCACCCTGTAGACGGCCACAGTGCCGGCAAGGCTCTTTATCTTGAAATCCTGCGGCAGCTTCAGGGACACTTCCTTTTCTTCGCCGACCGCCAGGCCGACCAGGGCATCGGAGAGTCCCGGCGGCAAATCACGCCCGGACGGCAGCAAATCGACGTTTTCGCCTATCTTCATCCAGAAATTTTGTTCGCCGGGCGTGGCGCCGTTCTTTTTGCCATCCGGCTTTTTGGGCTGTTCCCCGCCATTTTTCAATTCATAATCGATCTGGATAAAATCGTCCTTGCGCGCCGGACGGTCGCTGACCGGCGACGTTGTCGCGAAACGCTCAAGGACGCCTTCAAACGCCCTTTGAATATCCGCTTCCGTCACATCGACCGGCTTCTGCGTGATGGAAATGCGTTTGTATTTTGGCAGTTTGAACTCAGGGGGCACATCCAGCGTCAGGCGGTAAACCATCGGTTTTTTAGGCTCAACCTCGGCCTGCAAATCAAGGATCATCAGGGGCTTTAGTTGGGCCTGTTTCAGGGCGTCAGTGTAGGAACGGCCTATCAGGCGGTCCCGGATTTCCTCGCGGATTTCACCGGCAAAACGGCTTTCAACCAATTTGGCCGGGGCCCGGCCCTGCCTGAAACCAGGGAGGCGCGCCACGCGCGTAAAATCGCCGCACACTTTTGCGTATTCGGCATCAACCTCTTGCACCGGGACCTCGACCGCCAGAACTTTGCGGCAAGGACCGCTTTTTTCGATCTTTACTTTTATATTCATATTGAATTAGACCCGAGAATGGGAACCTGTCTTTATAACCGGATGCTTGCCGGAGTGCAAGTGTCTATTCATGCATGGTCATGAGGAATTCCACGTTGCTCTTGGTTTTTTTTAGTTTATTGACCACCAGTTCCATGGCTTCAACCGGCTGCACGCCGTTGAGCGCCTTGCGCAAAACCCAGATCTTGTTCAGCTCGTCCGGGTGGAGCAGCAACTCCTCCTTGCGCGTCCCGGATTTTTCGATGTTGATGGCCGGGAAAATGCGCTTGTCGACCAGGTGCCGGTCAAGACACAATTCCATGTTGCCGGTGCCCTTGAATTCCTCGAAAATGACCTCGTCCATGCGGCTGCCGGTGTCCACCAGGGCCGTGGCGATAATGGTCAGGCTGCCGCCGTTTTCGATATTGCGCGCGGCTCCGAAAAACCGCTTCGGCTTGTGAAGCGCGTTCGAATCCACGCCACCGGAAAGGATTTTGCCGCTGTGCGGCTCCATCGTATTGTAGGCGCGCGCCAGGCGCGTGATGCTGTCCAGCAGAATCACCACGTCCTTTCCGCACTCGACCATGCGTTTCGACATTTCGATCACTATTTCAGCGACCTGGATATGGCGCTCGGGCGGCTCGTCGAAGGTGGAACTAAGCACGTGGGCCTTGGTGCTGCGCTCCATGTCGGTCACCTCTTCGGGCCGCTCGTCAATCAACAGCACGATCAGGTAGATATCCGGATGGTTTTTAGAGATGCTGTTGGCTATCTTCTGCAGCAGCACGGTTTTGCCGGTGCGCGGCGGCGCGACGATGACGCCGCGCTGCCCCATGCCGATCGGCGTAAAGATGTCCATCACGCGCATTGAGACTTCGTCGGCCTCCCGTTCCAGCATAATACGCCGGTTGGGGAAAAGCGGCGTGAGATTTTCAAACGGCACATGATTATGCGCCCTCTCAGGGTCGGCGCCGTTGACGCTGTCCACTCTCAGGAGCGCAAAAAAACGCTCTTTTTCCTTTGGCGACCTTATTTCGCCCTCGACGGCGTCGCCGGTCCTGAGCGCGAAACGCCTGATCTGGGAGGGCGAAACGTAAATATCTTCCGGACAGGGCAGGTAATTATAATAGGGCGAACGCAGAAAACCGAAACCGTCCGGCAGTATTTCCAGCACGCCTTTGCCGAAAAGGCAGCCGGTCTCGCGCGCATTGGCCCGCAAAACCTCAAAAATGAGTTCATGTTTGCGCAGGGCGCCCAGGTCAATCAGTCCCAGGTCGGTGGCCATTTTATGAAGTTCCGGCACGGTTTTTTTCTGCAAATCCGAGAGATAAACCGTTTTGCCGGACAAAGGGGTCGCGGCCGGCGGCGTTGCTCTTGCAGCCTGGACCGGCTCGGGCTCACGCTCGGGCGCCTGGTATGGCGCGGCCTTCAAGCGCCGATCTTGGTCAAGCGCCGGGCCTGGGGTTTTGCTTTCGCCAGCTTCCGCCGTTCCGCCGTTGTTGCGCGGCGGCACCGGGTCGGAATCGACATATATTTTGGAAATATATCTTCCCTTGCTATAGGTCCTGCGTCCGCGCCGGCGGCCGGCTGTTTCTTCCTTATTATTTCTTTCTTCCATGGCACCTCTCTACTTTCTCGTTCAGGTTCCGGAGGACCAGCCTGGTCTGACGACTCAGGTCGGCCCGGGTTCCGGAGTTAAAAATAACGCAATCGGCCCTGGCCATTTTTTCCTCCACAGCCATTTGGGCCGAAATTCTCGCCTCCGCCTCGGCCGCGGAGAAACCCTTTTTCCGCAAGCGTGAAATCTGCATGGGGCGCGGCGCGGCAACGCAGATAATTTTGTCCCAATCGCGCTCCCATCCGGCTTCATATGCGAGCGGGATGACCGCGGCGGCCAGGGGCGCGCCCCCGGTTTGCTGCGCCTTAAGCCAGGCCGTTATCGCGCGCCGCGCCTCAGGATGAAGCAGGGCGTTCAGTTTTTGCCGTTTCCGGGAATCGGCAAAAATGATTCCGCCCAAAACCCCGCGGTCGACAGCGCCCTGCCGGTTCAAAATGCGGCGTCCAAAACAGGCCGTCGCCCGGCGGATAATCCGCTCCAGGCCAAGCAGTTCGTGGCAGACCGCGTCGGCTTCAACAACCGGAACGCCGAGGCCGCGCAACAGGTCGCCGACCGAACTTTTACCACAGGCGATTCCGCCGGTAATGCAAATTTTTTTCATTTTCAAACCAGAAGTCAGAAGACAGGAGCCAGTAGTCAGAACAATGAATTCTGAATCTGAACTACTGACTTCTGGCTACTGGCTTCTGACTACCGTTGCCTCTTCCGCAAATCATCCACACGCAACAACGTTGCCAGCGCGTCCTTGTTGCCGGGGTCGTAAAGCAGCGCCAACTCCGCCCTGCCCTGCGCATCCTTCAGCTTGCCCAGCTCGATTTGCCGGGCGGCCAGACGCGCCTGCTCGCGCGCCGTTTGTTCGTCGGCCCTGGTAATGACCCGAAACACCCGGTACTTGCGGTTCTGCCAGAGCGGTTCGAACCAGCGCGACCGGCGCGGGGCGAATTCAAAAATCCTGGCGGCCGCATTGGACGGCGGATTCAAGGCGTCCACAAAATACCGCATTTGCGCCTCCGGCCGCACGCGGGCGAACTCGCCCAGGGAATAAACATAGAAAACGGCCCCATGTCCTTCCGCCCAGGAACGGAAAACGCCTTCATCGGATTTAAACAGCGCCTCGCCGTATTCACGCACGCGTTTCCTTATCTCCGGCGCTTCAAACTTGGGATGCAAAATTATCGGACAGCCGGCATATGCAGCCACCGAAGCGCTGATCCCGAAGTTAGCCAAAACCGGCCGCCCATCCGCGTTTGCCTTCAACCAATCCATCAACTCACGCCGCTCGGCCAGATAGGGCTGTTCCCTGCCCCAGCGCAACGGGTTGTTCAAGACATGGGCGGCTTCCGCCACCGCGCCGCTCAACAACAAAAAAACAACGGTCAAACGCAGCAAAACGTTCCTTAATTGAGCGGCCCAGGAACCCAAAAGTCCGATCATAGCCGCAACACCAACGGCCGCAAACACATGCAGCCGCACGAACAAAATAAACGCCGCAAACGACAGACAGGCGAAAAAAAGAAGTTCTATAATTTGGGGGTCCGTTCGCCGGCGAGGATCAAACAAAAAATTCTGGATTTTCGATTTTCGATTTTCGATTTCGGGATCAATCGGCCGGTGACGGCCGAACAAGACTATGCCTGTTGAAAGCAAAAACAGCGGCAGAGTAACCGGAAAAAGATTCTTTGTCAACAAAAAATTCGCCGAATTTAAGGCCGGCACCCAGAGAATGCGCTGGGCAAAAGTGAGCAGGGCCGGGTCGGCCGGCTTGTGGTTTAGAAACATGATTTTTGCGCAAAACAATTCGAAGAAATGTCCGTAGTTTTGGGAGTAGCCGTTGAAGATGAATAAACCAAGCATGAGCGGCAGGAGAACCAATCCCAAGCGCAGCAGAACTGATATAGACCTTCGGCAACTGCCGCGCGCGGCCCGTGCTTCGTAGCGAAGGCAGCCTTCGCTGACTTCGCAGGGTAGCAAGCGCACGGCCCACCTTGAACCGCTTTTCAAAAGGTGGACGTCGAGTTCCGCGCGACGTTCCGAGAAAACATTGTCCGCCGAAGGCGATCTCCCCCGCCACGGCATTGCCAGTAAAACGCCATAGACCAGCAGCATGGCCGGCGAACAAACAAAATCATGCGCGCGCAGATATGGATTCAAAAGACCGGCCGCCGTCAGAACCGCGGCGAACACGCTTAACCTGAATCTGGCGCGGCCGTCCCGAAAATAATCCCCGAGCACCGCGCGCCACGCCGCCAGAAGGGCCAAGACAATCAAATAAAACTGGATCAAATCCCAAAGCATGAGGGAACAGGCGAGGAAAACCGCCGAAAGCGCGCACACCCCGGCAAACAGCCATTGTTTTTCTCTCTTCCTTTCCGCCAGCGCGCCGGCGGCCAGACAAGCGATTAACATCGGCAGGGCGAAATTTTCATGCGATATTTCCTGGCCGGTTGACCGCATGACACTCGCAAGCGAGACGGCGTAAAACAAAGCGCCCAAAAAAGCCCCAAAGACGGAGGATCGCCACCACCAAAGCCAGAGGAAAAGCGCAGGAATGCCGAGGCAGAACCAGGCAACCGAAATCCAGCGCACGCGCTCGGCAACATCAATCCTTGAGGGAAAAAAGCCGGCAAAAACGGCGCAAAGATATTCGCACCCGATCTCATACGTTTTTGCCACGGCAACCCCCTCCGGATATTGGACCATTTTGTCGATTGCCGGCAATTTGCCCTGCTCAAACAGCAGGCGCACGTAACGGAAATAAAGCGCGCTTTCCAATTCAAACGGCAAAGGGCGGCCATAACATTCATACTGCGCGCAAAGAACCGTCCGCCGGACGGCCAGGCCGGCGGCGAAGACAACGCATAAAAGCAGGACGATCCAAATCGATCTGTTGACGGCAGAATTCATTATATTCAGTATCAAGGGAAGCGAATTTCGCCCGAGTTTGACGAGACATGATTCACGTGGCGCGCTTCACGTCCAATTCCGCGGCAAGCGAATGGAATTCCAGGCGTTTGAAGAAAGCCTGCAAACGCGCGCCGTCCTGCAGCTCAACGAGCATATCTTCCGGCCGGCTAGACAACGGCAAGCGTTTGTCCAGGGTGATAAGTTCAACATTGCGAAGCACCGTCTCGCGGTGTTCCTGCAGAAGACGGCGCGTTTTCTCAGGATCGAGTCTCTCCAGATTGGCGAGTATTTCGCCGAGCGACCCCCATTGGCCGAGCAGTTTGGCGGCCGTCTTTGCGCCGATCCCCGGCACGCCGGGAATATTGTCGGAACTATCCCCGACCATGGCCAGCCATTCGACAATCTGTTCGGGCAGCACGCCGGTTTTAAGTTTTACCTCCGCGGGGCCTATCTTGTCCTCAATTTTACCAGGCGCGACCAGGGATATTTTGCCGCCGGCGATTTGCAGCAAATCTTTGTCTGAACTGACGACCAGGGTTTCCAAACCGGAATCGGCGGCCTGAACCGCGATGGAAGCGAGCACGTCATCGGCCTCCTGACCTTCAACCCGCAGATTGAACAACCGGGCCGCGTCAAGATATTCCCTGATATCGTCAAGCTGAAGGCGCAACTGATCCGGCATGGGCGGACGCTGGGACTTGTAAGTTTCGAGCAGCTTTTTCCGTTTTTCCGGAAGACCGCCGTCAAAAACCACGCAGACGTGAGTCGGCTGCCAGACCCGCCTGATTTGCGCAAAGGTTTTGATGAACCCATAAACGGCGTTGGTCGGCCGGCCGGCGCTGGTCGCCAGGGCCTTGATGGCATAAAACGAACGATAAATGACACCCAAAGCGTCTATCAGGATAATACGCGAATTCATACCTGAGCGCCGTTGCGCGGCGCAAGTTGTTATATCGGGGTAACGCTCCGGCGGAACCTGCCGTAGGCGGCGCAGCCCCACAGTTACGGGTTCGCCGTGGCGGTGATGCTTTCACCGGCAGCCGCGAGCGACGCGGCTGCCGCGCCTTTTTTAATCTTGTTGCCGGCCGGGTCGACCAGGTTGGCCGTGACAAAAATCAAAAGATTCTTCTTAACGCTGTTGCTGGTCTTGCTTTTGAAAAGATAACCAAGCAGCGGAATATCGCCAAGAAACGGAATTTTGTCCTCCGTGGTCTGCTGCGTTTCCGTGATCAAACCGCCCATGACAACGGTCTGGCCGTCCCAGATGGAAATGCTGGTGGTGATCTGCCTGCTATGAAAGATCGGCTGGTTCAAGGATAGATGTTGGGTCCTGGTGGGATCCCCGGTAGGCACATCGGAACCATAATCGATCCATTCTTGCAACTCGACGACCTGGGGGTTCATGGCCAGGTCGATCGTTTCCTTGTCCGGCCCAACCGTAGGCGTAACCTCAAGAAGCACGCCAACGTCTCTGGTCTCAAAACTGGAGGGCGTCACGATTACCTGCACAAGGCTTTGATTTCCGGACGTGGTCGTGCCGATCGACTGGGCGTTCTGGTCATAGGCGGTCGGATAAATCAATTCTTCGATGACTTTTATTGACGCTCCGGTGCCGCTCTTGGTCGTCACCTTGGGTGCGGAAAGAAGATTTGCGCCGTCCTTCTGTTCCAGGGCATGGAGAATCACGGTCAACTCCGGGTTGGTCAAAATGCTCGAAATGGACACAAGGCCGGCCATGGTGCCCTGCGACTGCGGCACAGCCTGGCCGTTGACCAACGAAAAATTCCGCAATCCCTTGGTAAAATCATTCTTATTCATCTGGACGCGCTCGCGCATGCTCGGGGGAAGGTTGCCGCCGGTTTTCTGGGCAAGCTGCCAGTTATCCGTCAAAAGCCACTCCAGGCCGAGTTCCTCGAGATCGTTCTGTCCGATTTCGACGAAACGCGCCTCTATTTCAACCTGCAACGGCGGCTCGTTGATTTTGCCCAGCAAGCGCTCCATGGCCTCCAGATTTTCCACGGTATTTTTGACGATCAGCAGACTCTGGCTGGGCAGATATTTGATGGAAGTTCCCTCCGGAAAAGGCACGCCGGCATCGACAAAAAACTGTTTCATATCCTGCCGCTCGGCAGGCAGGCCGGCCCCCATGCTGCCGCCGCCGAGCTGGAGTTTTTCGCCCTCGGCCGGAGTGGCGGCAGGCGCGGCCCCACCGCCCTGCATCATTTCAACCATGGAGGCAAAAACCTTGTAAGTGCGCGTTTCCAACTCTCCATAAACCGTATCGGCATGGTAGATGACAACGGCCTTGTCATCGGCCCGGAACTTCAAACCGGCGTTTTCAGTGATATACTTGAGGGCCGTGCGCAAGTCGACGTCATTCAGGGAAAGCGTAATCCTGGGAACTCCCTCCGCACCTTCGGCTCCGGCTGCCGGTTTGGCCTCCTCGGTCGTCAGAAGGTCGGCAGCCTCGGCTTTCTGAACCGGGGCCGCAACGGCAGGAGCGGCGCGGCCCGGGTAGCGCGGCCTGAAAATAACATTGACGCCGCGTTCTCCCGGCGGAGATTCGACGTCGTATTCGCGACTGCGCTCATTCAAAAACTTGACGACGTCGGATATGGAGGCATCCTGGAAATCGATCTTTTTCATCACGATGCTGTCAAGTTTTTTCTCGAGACGCTTTTGGGCGGAAGAAACCACCATGGTTTCGCCGGTGACGCCCTCCCTCTTGACAACCGCCTTTTTCACCGGAGGCGTCCAGGCATCGCGGATTTGGAACAGCATTTCAGCCTTGGTGCGCTCAAATTCCTCGGTCTCAAAATCATACCGTTTTTCGGAAATTTTCCTGAGGCTGGAGGAGGCAGCCTCGTTGAGAGGATCGGCTATAAGCACGCTCTTATATTCCTCCTCGGCCTTATTGTACTCCCTCATGCTCGTGTATTCGCGGCCGCGCTTCATTTCCTCCCTGATCGTCTTCTGCCTGCTCAAATACTCCGGGGACTTCCGCAAAGGCACCGGCTGCAGGTCAATTTTAGCCTTGCGGGTCTCATCCTGCTTGATTTTTTCGGTAAGGCGGGCCGCTCCGACGTGCTGGGGATAATACTCAAGGGCGCGGCTGATGGCTTTCTTTGCCTCGTCGACCCTTCCATCGCGGTAATCTTGCAGGGCAAGACGGTATTCGCACTCGGCCTCGCTCATGCGCGCCTTTTGCCTGGTTTCAACCGTATGCGGCCGCACCGGCATCATGCCCAGGGCGTCGGAAAAGATATCGAGCGCCTCATCAAATTCGTTGCGGCTCATCGCCTGATAAGCCTCGTCCAGCCGCTTCAGGCTTTCCACTTCCTTTGCCTGGCGGCGGACTTCCTCCTGGGCGGCGAACAACTCAGCGGCCGTAAGCTGCCTGTCCGTAGCCGCCGGCTGATTAGTGCCCGGACCGGAGGAATGCATCTCTTCCGCAGCCGCCGCAGTTGCTGCCGATTTTTTACCGGAGCCGAACAATCTTCCCCAGAACGACCTTTTTTCTCCGGAAGCCGGTCGGTTTGTTTCGGCGGACGGCTTGGCGCGCTCGATCTCGAACTCCGCCACGCGCGCTTCCTTTGCCTCATCCTTCTCCTTTTCTTTCTCCCGCGCAACCGCGTCCGCCTTCGACCGGGCTTCCCGCGTTGTCTGCGCCGGCTCGGCCGCTTCAGATTTTTCAGCGGCTTCATCCTTCGAAACGGATGCCGGCGCGGGCGCGTTTGTTTCAATCATGGAAGCGGCGGACGGCTCGGAAACGGATGTTTGGTTCGAGGTTGCGGCTGAAACACCGGAGGAAGTTTCCACGGTCACATTGGATTGCGCTGCCGGTTGTTCAGGATTGTCAGCCTGCTGATTGTCGTCTTGAGCACTCAGGTAAAAAATGCCGAAAACCAGAAAAATTAACCCGATATAATAAAGCGCTGTTATTCTCACTTTCCGCCCTTAACTATTTTCTCTCCAACCACGTCGAAAAAAATTTCGAAGGGGATTTATTTAAGCAATCCTTCAGACGGTTCCAGGGTTAATTGCGCGCCTGATTGCATGTCCTGCACGATAACATTTTTACCCTTGATGTCAACAATTTTGTACTTGAAATTTTTAAGCGACAAAACATCATCTTTTTTAACCATGAACTCGGTATTGTCAATCAAATAAATGAGCCGGGCGGCCTGCGCGCCGGCGCTGTTTTTATCGCCCATTACCAATTGATAAGTTTTTCCGTCCCTGGTCAACTTCAAGACGGAGACATCCTCTTCAATTTCAAAGGTGCCCCGGCTAATTTTTCTGGTTTTCGGCTCATAACCGGCTATCAGATAACCTTCCACGGTTTCGCCGAGGCGGACAAAATTATCCCGGCCGGTTTTCACGCTTTTGACCTGGAAGGACATGCTGCCCCTGGTGGTCTCGATCTTCCCCCTGAAGATCAGCGGGAATGGAATCGAGCCCGTTTTGACCACGCGCAGCTTGGCGACCGGCGGGGGGGAGCTGTTCGGGTCTTTGGGATTCGTACGCGCGAGGTATTCTTCGTAATTCGAAAAGCCGTCGGCGTCGGCGTCCTGCGCGGCGTCATCCATGGCCGGATTAAGTCCATATTGCTTTTCCCATTCGTCCGGGATGCGGTCGTAGTCGGCGTCCCTCTCGGCGGCGGAAATAATTTTCGGCTGCGGAGCGCGGCAATTGGAGAAGGGACACTGTTCCGCCTTGATCGGTATCGGCCGGCCGCATTTAACGCAGGACACCCTCAATTCGGCCGTGGCCAGCCTGTTTGTCCAGCCGCCGATCTGGAAAGGAGCCAGGATCGCCTCCACGGCGCCGAACGACTGGGACAGGACGGTGTTTTTATGGACGGGTCGGACCGGGAGCGCCTGTTCCCACTGCAGTTCGGAGAGCGATTTTTTCTCCCGGCCGGCCGAATAAATCAGGTATGAAAGCGAGAGCAGAATTCCGAGCAGCGCCACGATCAGGAGAAACTTGTCGTAGTAGGCCCGCAACCAGGCTGTTATTTCCTCTTTTCTCATGTTCACGGTTTCATGCCGGTTATATTTTCAATTTGCCTTTAAGATAATCCGTCGGCGTCCCGAAATTATAAACATCCATTTCAAGGCTCACGTCCAATTCCTCGCGGCCCATGACGATGCGCTGTTCGCGCGAAAGCTCGGTCTGCTCCGCGGGCGCGTTTGTCACTGCCGGCTTGGCGGGCAATGCGCCGAGGGAAGTGTCAAGGCGGGGGTTCTTTATTTCCACGCAGGTCACAACGATAAACATGGGCAACCGCGCCAGCCGGTTGAGAAAGTCCACCACAGCCCCCTCCTTGGCGCGAAAGGCCATTTTAAAATGCTGGGACGAGCAAAGACTCTCCTCGGCCGCCGGGGCGGAGCCGGCGGGCTGCCGGGGGGAGCGCTGACGGCCGGCAGGCGACGCCTCGGCCGCGGCCGAGGCGTCGAACTGGTCGCGCATAAACGAAGAAAGTTCGCTGACGCCCGCCTCGGGCAGGACATTGCAGACCTGCTCCATCATCTGCAACTGCTGGACCAGGCGCGGCACATCCCTGCTGTTCGGCAGGTTTCCGCTCGTGTATTTGTCGAAACCAAAGGCATCCTTGTCGGAGAAAACGACGCGGCCGGCCGCGAGTTTGTTCTTGATGCTTTGCAGCTTCTTTTCGAGATAAACGTTAAAGGCGTACGCATCCATGGCCGCCGGCCGGATCTGGCCGGAGCTGAGAAGGCCGTACAACTCGTTGTATTCGTCGATCAGGTCGTCCAGGCGCGTTTTTGCCAGCGCCACATTCGCGGCCGAAGGAAAGGGATCGCGGTTATACAACTGGTCGAGACGGCCGCCGATGCCGCTCAATTCCCGCTTTTCCTTCTGATAACTCTTATAAACAAAGAAAAGACGCGCGCCCACCGCAAGCAGCAGAACAAACGCCGCAGCCAGGCAAAGCGCGAACACCAGGTATTTTTTGATCCAGTCCATCATTCCTTCAATTCTATTTCCATTGTAAAAGAGCGGGCGAAATCACTTTGGGCCGGCATGGGCAGAGAGGTGATGACGGTGTTCGTGCCGAACATGGGCAACTCAACCAATCTGCTCTCGAATTGGGAGACCGAGTCATCGCTGGCCTTATCGGCAAAAATGCGGCCTTCTATTTTGATCATGTTGCACTGCTGTTGCTCGGCCGCAGGCGAAGGTTTCCCTCCGCGCCGCTGCGCCCCCTGAGCCGGCTGCTGCCTGGCGCCGGCCGGCGGCGCCTTATAATCGGGCTTCAACGAAACAAGCCACATGCCGTCCGGCATGCAGGAACGAATTCCATTCAGGATCTCAAGCCAGCCGGTTCGCTGCCGGGCAACGTCGTCCAATTCGAGTATCTGCCGGCGCAACAGCTCCTGCTTTTTTTCAAGCGGCTGGAGTTTTTGTTCCACCGCCTCCAACTGCGCGGCTTTTTCCCCGATTTTGACCTGCTTCTCGTGCAAACGCGCAGTCATCACGGAAAAATAAAGAGTCCACAAAAAGGCAATCAAGACCAGTCCGGCGGCCGCCGCGACCAGGAACGGCTGCTTGCGGCGGAAACCGCGTTCCTCCGTGACTTTCGGGGGCAAAAGATTGATTTCCAGCGGACACGGCAGGGCATGGCGCAACCCCACGCCCACCACCTCGCCCATCAGGTGCGCACACTGGCCGATTTCCTCCTCGGTTATGCTTTCGCTGACAATTATGTTCTTAAAGGGATTGAAATACTCCACGTCGATCTTCATTTTTTCCTTGAAAAACTCGTCGGTGCGCGCGATCACCGAACCGCCGCCGGCCAGCAGCAGGCGGGTCGGGGCGCGGCCGCCCTGTTGAGTGCGGTAAAAATTGATGGAGCGTTCCATCTCGATATGCAGGCGCGTCATCACGCCGCGCACGGTCTTGGAAACCTTGGAAATCACCTTGTCCGAGTAATCCTCATAAGCTCCGCCGAAAGCGACCGAAGCGTGGGCGAACTTCAACTCCTCGGCGTCCTTGAAGGGCAGATTGAACTCCTTCATCAACTGCTGGGTGATCATGTTCCCGGAACCGACCAGGGGCAGGTTGCGGCTCCAGAACTGGCCGGATTCCATAAACACCAGGTTGGTGGAACGCGCGCCGATGTCGATCACGAGCGTGCATTCGCCGAGGTCGCCGTAATTGTAGCAAACGGCATTATAGAGCGCCATGGGAGCCACATCGACAAGCTCGACCTCCAGGCCAACGGCCTCCACGCAATCGGTCAGATTTTCGATAATGTCCCTCTTGATTACGACCAGCATGACGTTCAATTCGGTCTCGGAAGCGCCCATGAGTTGATAGTCCCAGACCACCTCTTCAATGGGGAACGGAACGTTCTGCTGGGCCTCGTAAAGCACGGTCTGGTAAATCTTGCTGCGCTTTACCGGCGGAAGTTTTACCAGGCGCAGAAACGCGGATTGTCCGGTGACCGAAAGCACCACGGGCGCCGGCCGTATTTTCTTCTCTTTAATGACGCTTTGCAGGGCATTGACAATGGAAAGCGTGGCGTCGGCTTCCGAGGAAAGATCGCCCGATTGCGCAGCGACGTTAAGCGGCAATTGATGAATGCCGAGCAATTCCATACCGGCCTTGCCGAAGGCAAACTCGCCCAACTTTATCTGGCTGGCGCCGATATCGACCGCCAACACCCTGTTTGATCCGAATAAAGCCATTTTAAAAATCCGGCACAAAGCGGCATAGGCACAGAGGCACAAAGTTTATGATTCGGACATATACACTATTCCGCCACTATGTGCCTTCTGCCTATGTGCCTTTGTCACTCTCTCCGTTATTTTCCTCTCAAAATTTCGTAATTATCCGGCGCGATAAGCGCAAAGGGACTCTGCGAACGATCCAAAATATAACCCTCCTGAGACTTCAGATTGGCAACCTGCGGGTTCTGCCACCACCTGGAGCTGCCCGGCGCGCTCCCGACAGCGGCGGTTTCGCCGCGCAAATTGATTTCAACGCCGGCCTGCTCCGGAACGCCGAAGCGTTCCACCGTGCGCGGGCGCAAGTACACGGCAACCTGGTGATTGCGGCCCCGGGGAACTTCAGCGTAAACAAAGGCGCCGGTCAGGACGGTATAAACGCCGGTCTTCTGGCTTTTGACCAGCACATAAAACTTCATCTCAAGCTGGTCCAGCCATTCGGCCTCGGTGTTGACGTCGAATTTCACAAGAACCCTTGCCCATGGCGTCGGTATAAGCGTGGCCTCATTGGCATTACTGCTGTAATCGGGCGCCTTGATATTGGCGTTCAACTCGAACTTTTTAATGGTTATCCCCTCTTTACCGACCACCGGCGTTGCGGCGCCGGCAGCGGCGGCCGATGCGCCGGACTTGCGCGCCTGGGCCAGAACATCTCCGCCCGCCAGGAGAACATACGCAAAAACCGATACCAGCAAAACGCGCCACAACCATTTAATCTTCATGCCGAACCTCCAATTTAACGGTTGAAATAAATGTCGAATTTTAACCATATCCTTACGGAAGTCAATTTTTTATGCGCTTTGTTTTTATCTCTCTTTGCGGAGAAGTTGGAGGGCGAGGCTGCCTGCCCCGCCGTAGCTTCCGAGCGAAGGGGGGAGCCGAGCCATTCTAACGTCGGCTCACCGCAGGTTCGCCCTCCACCAACGCGGGCCATGCCCGCAATCTAACCACGGAGATCACAGAGGCACAGAGATTGGCACAAGAAGAGGTTGCTTAAAATCTATTTTGCCTGAACGGCAAAACAGATTTTAAGCAAGACTTTTTCGTTGGAGCAGGAAGGAAGGTTTTTGTCCGTCTCTCCGTATTCCTCCAACTTAAACCGGTTTTTTCATCCCGATTTCTATCGGGATGAAAAAAATCTCCTCTTGGGTTATCTCCGTGTCTTTGTGACCTCCGTGGTAAATATTTCCGTTTCTTGTTTTTCCTGGCAGTATCTCACCTTTGAGTTGTCCGCCGCTGGCGGAAAATCACCATGCCTGCAGTTCCACGGTCAGCGCCCGATGCTCAAACGCTGCGCAAGTCTCTCCGGCAGACCGGCCTTGCGGATTTTATCCTGGGCCGTGGCGATATCATATTCCACGCGGTGCAGCTCGATTTCCTGCTTTTCCATGTTATAGATGGCATAAGAAGCGCGCGGATCGCCGTCGCGCGGTTGCCCGATGCTGCCCACATTGACAAAATATTTTTGCTCCACATCGACCTTAAGGCAGGAATAGGTGCCGCCGGTTATTTCATTCCCCTTGATAAAAGCCAGGGGAACATGGGTGTGACCAAAAAAACAGACAGTCGTCATCTGGTAGTTAAAGCTGGCCTCGGCCTCCAGGCTTTCAAACACGTACCCCCACATGTCCGGCATGTCGAGAGTGCTGTGCACTGTGGTGAAATTGGAAACCCTTTCGACCAGCTTCAGTTCCGCCAGAAAGATCTGCTGTTCGGCCGACAACTGTTTGCGCGTCCAATCCACGGCATCAGCGGCGATCGGGTGAAATCCGGTCAAATCATCGTCAAACGAGCAGTAGTGGTCATGATTGCCGCTGACCGTAACGCAACCCAGTCCGCGGATTCTTTCGAGGCATTCCACCGGATTGGCGTTATAGCCGACAATATCTCCCAGACATACATAATTGGTCACCCCCCTGCCGGAAGCGTCTTTCAGCACCGCTTCCAAAGCCTCCAAATTGCTGTGGATATCGCTGATAACGGCATATATCGGGGCGCTCATCGTTCAAAACAGCCGCATTAACGCGGCCGCAAGCGTTAAATCGTCGGGAGTGGTGATTTTAATGTTCGAAACGCTGGATTCAACCAGCCTTACCGAATTGGCGACAAGCTCCACGGCCGAAGCCTCGTCGGTTACCTTGACTTTTTTCTTTTCCACCAGGGCAAAGGCTTTTTTGAGCACGGAAACCTTGAAAGCCTGCGGAGTCTGCACCAGCCATAATTTGGTGCGATCCACCGTCTCGGAAATGATCATTCCTTTTTCAACGCTTTTGACCGTGTCCGTGATTTTTACGGCGGCGATTCCGGAACCGAATTCCTTGGCGGACGCGACCGTTTTGGAAATGAGGTCGGCCGTGACGCAGGGCCGGGCGCCGTCGTGCACCACCACTATTTCCGCCTCCTCGTTTATTTCCGCCAGGCCGTTCATGACCGAATCCTGACGCAAGGCGCCGCCCGCAACCACTTTTTTCACCTTATTGCTGCCGAACATGCGCACGGCCTGGCGGGCGGCATCAATATGATCGCGCCGCACCACCAGCACCACTTCGTCTATGTCCCGGCATTTTTCAAATGCCATCAGCGAATAAACCACCACTGGCCTGGTTCCAAGGCTGAGGAAGGCCTTGTCAATCTCCTTCCCCATCCTTTCGCTCTTACCGCCTGCAACAATAATTCCACAATTCATGGTAATAATTTAATGCGCTGCAGTTTATCCAAGAAAGCTATATCTAAGGCAAAAAAGAGACCATGTCAATATCAAAATATTCTTCAAGAACAGGATTTGGCGTTCAAATCCCTGAAAAACGAGCGGAATACCTCTCCACGTTCGTCAAAATTGCGAAACTGGTCGAAACTGGCGCAGGCCGGTGAAAGCAGAATTATATCGCCGGCTGTTGCTTCTTCCCACGCCTCATGAAACGCCTTATCCAGAGTGCCGCAGATTTTGCAGACAACACGATCCCGCCAGGCCGCTTCCATTTCCGCCGCGGACATTCCGATAAGGTAGACAGCCGCCGCCTTTTCAGCCAGCAGGCCGCCTGCTCCCGCATACGGCTCATGTTTCGGCAATCCGCCCGCAATAAGACGCACTTTTCCGGACATCATCCGCAACGCCCCGATCAACGCGGCAAGGTTGGTGGATTTGGAATCGTCGACAAAGCGCACGCCGTTAATCTCTCCGAGATATTCCATCCTATGCGGCAGGGGACGAAAATTGCGGGCAGCGGATTCCAGGAAAACCGGATCAACCCCGCACCCCTCAAGCGCGGCGACGGCCGCGGCCGCGGCCTGGCCCAGAATGGTATTGTCAAAAAACGTGCCGCGAAACGATATTTTCCTGCCCGTGGCCCTGACCCAAACACCGTGATCGCGGAAAATATAATCCGCCCCTGGCGAGAGCCCGAACGACACCTGTCGCGCACGGTATGGCGCGGCCGCCGCTCTATGGCAAAGCTTATTTATATCGACCTGATTGTCTTCATTGACCACGGCCACATCATCCGCCCCCATATTCGCAAAAAGGCGCGCCTTTATGGCAGCGTAAGCTTGCATGTCATGGTGCCGGTCCAGATGATTAGGCAATATATTGAGGAGCACCGCAACCTGCGGATGGAATTTTTGCGCTTCTTCCAACTGAAAAGAACTTACTTCGAGCACGAGCCAATCCGCTTCAGGGCATTCAAGCACTGCCCGGGAAACCGGCACGCCGTAATTGCCTGCAGGAAAGGCTGTTAGCCCTGCCTGTTGCAGGGCTTCGGCGCAGAGTTTAACCAGGGTGCTCTTGCCGTTGGACCCGGTTATAGCCAGAACTTTTCCCTTGAAACGCGACCAGCCCAGCTCAAATTCAGGGAGCAGGGAAATACCACGTGTTTTTACCTCCTTTAAAAGCGGCGATGCCGCTTTCAAGCCCGGACTGATAATGCAAACATCATAATCGCCGGACGGTATGGCGCTGCTGCAGACGGAAATCTTTGCTCCTAAACGTTCCAAAGACTCGGTCCGACGCAATATTTCGTCATTCTTCTTTTCGTCAACGATTTGGACCCGCGTGTTTTCGGCCAGCAGCAGCCTGGCCGCCGCTTCGCCGCTCTCGGCCAGGCCGAGGATCAAGGCTGATTTATAATGACGCATGAAATTAGGCGCTGATCACGCTGTGGATAAGTTGCAGGCGAACAGCGCGTTACGGCTCATATTTCTCCGAAGTCCAATGCTCCTTGTTTCGGAGTTAGATATTTGTCCAGCCCTTCAGAGTGAACAAGCGCGTCGGGTAAAAGCAACCGTGAGGGCGCGAGGTTCAACCTTAATGGCATCACCACCGTTATGGAACATCAAATCCGGCCCTGGTGGTGTCTGGTTCATGTTCCTTACCAAAATCGGTGACGAACGACTGGGTCAGCGACGGCGCGGAACGCGACGAACACTGGCACCTTTGGTTCGATACACTGCTTTCTTCTCGAATACCATGAGCGGTTGTTTGTCCTCAAATCCCGCTGCGGCAGACAAATACTTCCGTGCTTCTGGCACCCTGTTCACATGCTCGGCCACTCGTTTTAGGTCAATCCGGTTGAGAATGTCAATCGTGATGGGCCGCTTGGCATCAAAAAAAACGAGAGACCTGAGGAAGCGTTGGCAAACGTCGGAATTCAGTAGTTCACAAATAAGCCGTGCCTCATCTTCCGAAGCGCACGGGACAAAGTAACAGGTGTCGTCCAGCACCGTGGGTTTTCCGTGATGCTCACCAATGACATCAAACCGGCAGTTCTTATACAGACCGGATATAGCAACCTTCCAAGGCGAAAAAGTGTAGTCGCCGACTCCGAAAACCGAGAAACGAGGCCGCTTCTGGTAGATAATACTCCTCCTCTGGTCAAGGGCCTCAGCATGCGCTGTCAGATAAGCCCAGGTCTTCGGAGCAATCTTCTTGACCTCCGCCGTGTCGTCGGATGGTTTCCGCTGCGTGATAAGGACGTATCGATCAGGCGTCAAGCGTCCATTAGCAATATCGGACGACTTCAGCAACGGAAAGAGATATGTTGTCTCCAGTCGACATTCCTCGTGTTGTCCATTAACGAAATGTCCGTCCTCACGTTTGAACTCCATGACTACCACCGCGTCATGCTTCACTCCGGAACGCCAGGTGTAGTACGGAATGCCGTCAATGTCCCGCAGCCGGGAATATTCGTCGATGTCGGCGACCAATTTCTTACCGGTAAGACCGAGAGTCGAAATTTTTCCGTTGAACGAAAGATCGGGATAGACACGTGCGGTGTCGGTGGATTCCAACACTCCTGTATGCACGATGAGGAGACAGGCATTAACCGATGCCCCGAAATACTTCTGGGCATCAATTAAATGAAGAGAACATCGTCCAATGTTCAATCTGTTCAACCACGCATGACTCAGTGTCTTACGCGCGGTGGCTGTTTTGCAAAGCATCGCCATACAACCGGCGCGCCGGTGCAAGGCTTCCAATATCCTGATCAACATCCACTCAGAGATGTCGAAATTAGCCTTGCCTGTCTTGGCAGCAAAACCATTGTGGCCTTGAAAGTTCGTCTTCTCGGGGAGATTGTCGCTTCCGAGTGAGCCAAGGACGGAATTCGTGACCCACGGGGGGTTGCCGATGACAAGAACGGTTCCGCTCAGTGTTGAAAAGAGCCGCAACCAATCAATCTGAAAAAAATTCCGGCATTCAAAATGTAGTTTTAGCCCGCCATCCTGGCGGGTATTGCCTCTAGCCTCGCGCACGTATTGCGGGTTGATATCAAAACCGTAAATAATCCTTGCCTTAGGGAAGGCTGCAATTGCCGCGCCGACAAAACTGCCCCAACCGCAAGTCGGTTCGACAATCGCGTCGGCAGTCTCGCCGCTATCCCGAAGAAAGTCAGCAATCTCACGGGCAAGACCAGATGGGGTCTGAAAATCACCGAATTCGATTTTCCTCGTCGCTATCATCAAATAACTCGATTGATGCCGAACACTTTGCCGGCGTGTTCGATCACACGGTTGTACTGAAGCCGCCACTGAAGAGCGTTCGAGATGGTGAGATACCCGACATCGGGTCTCTTTGTCAGAATCTCCTCGGCAAGTTGGCGGGACTGAATGTCGTCGAGCGGCAGGAAACGCTCCGACATGAAGGCCACAAGATCGTCGGCGTTGCCGGAATTGTTCAGAATCTTGATGATTCCGGTTGTCGTCTGGTAGTCCGCCGTTCGCCCAGCCTCAACAAACACGACATGGTTGATGTGGAGAGTTGCAACTCGCGTTTTTCTGTCATCCTTTTTGTCGTAGACAAAGACCAGAAGAGAGTACCCCAGACCATAGACTTTCTGACGGGCAGATTTGAAAGGGCAAGAAGACTGGGGTTGCCGTATGCTGGTGACCTTGATATCAACACCGAGCTTCGGGAAATCGATGCCCTTGGCGGAAGAACCCTTTACGTACGTGCATCTTTCTTGAAGATGGTCTTGAAACTTGTGCTCCAAGTACGTGCCGACGGCCTTGCCGTCCGTCACCCCGAATAGACTGCGTTCACGGTGCCGTGATTCGCGCCTGGCAAATTCCTTCGCATCGTGAACAAGCATTTCAACCGTGAGGGTGGTCTTCATTCGTCCTTTTTGTTGCTCTTCTTCATTATCGAACCATTGATTGACAGGCAAATCTCGCCTCGGTGAAGCCACTCCGTCGTTACCCGGGTTGCCCGATACCAATATCAGGACATTATTTTTATAAAAACAATGTAGCGAATTTATCAGCCCAGAGTCAAGACGCAAAACCTTTGTTATAGCTCATCAATGAACAGGCCAAAATTTACAATCGAAAACAGAAAATTCTTCAGCGCATCTTCAGCAGCAGGATGCCGAGCAGGGCGAATATGACGGAGATGATCCAGAAGCGGACGGTCACCTGAGTTTCACTCCACGGCGCTTTCTTTTTGAGCTCGAAGTGGTGATGCAGGGGCGCGCAGGCAAAGATTCGCTTATGCCGCAGCTTGTACCACCCCACCTGCATGATGACGCTCAGGGCCTCCAGGACAAAGACTCCGCCGACAATCAGAAGCGTGAATTCCTGCTTGATGAGCACGGCCACGCAACCCAGCGAGCCGCCCAGAGCCAGGCTGCCCGTGTCGCCCATGAATATCCGGGCCGGGTGGCAATTGAACCACAGAAACCCAAGCGCCGCGCCCATGATCGCCCCGCAAAACACCGCCAGTTCGCCGCCGCCTACAATATGCGGGATTTGCAGATAGCCGGCCAGCTTGACGTGGCCGGCCGCATATGACATGACCGCCAGGGCAAAGGCCACCGTGCATGAGCAGCCGATGGCCAAACCGTCCAGTCCGTCCGTAAGGTTCACGGCATTGCTTGAGCCGATGATAACCAGAGTGATAAACAATAACGCCAGCCAGACCGGCATCTGTTGCACAAGCGGCGCCTTGAGAAACGGCGCCATCAACTGCAGGAAATAATCACGGGTCTGCGGCAAAACGAGCAGAATCGATCCTGTCAGGACGCACCAGCCGGCCTGTAAAATCAACTTACGGCCCGAACTCAAACCGCGCGGATCACGCTTGACGGTCTTCAGATAATCGTCCCTGAATCCGACCAGGCCCATGAAACACATGGTGGCCAGCGCAATCAGCACCAGCGGATCAATCGGAATGGCCCACAACAAAGTGGAACAGAATATCGAGCCAAGGATAAGCAGTCCGCCCATGGTGGGCGTTTTTTTCTTTGCCTGCCCATGCAGGGCGTCCAACGCCGGCAGGTCGCTCTGATAACGGGTGGCGTCGCCGCTGCACATGTCGCCCAGGCGGCGGATACAGGACGGCCCGAAAACCAGGCTGAGAATGAAGGCGGTGCCGGCCGCGGCAACCACCCGGACGGAAATATATTGAAATACGCGCAAATAGGAAACGTAGTCGGACAGCAGATTTAAATAATAAAGCATGACCGTTTACCGGGAAAACTTAATTTTTCCCGAACCGAAAGTCAATCACGGTTTCGCTTGGCGCATCTGGCCGAATGCCGGACAACGGACATGATCTTCCGTCAAAGACCTGATAAATTGCCGCGGCGAAAGTCCGGTTAATTGCTTGAACATTTTAGATAAATGGTATTGATCGTAAAATCCGGTTCCCTCGGCAATCTCTTTCAAGCGCTGTCCTTTAAGCAGTAAATTTTTTACAAGTTCAATGCGCAATTTCAGGTGGTCATTTATGGGAGATTGCCCCGTCTCGGCATGATAGCGATGGCATAATGTCGACACGCTGACATTACAATGATGTGCTATATCATCCAAACAAACCGGACGAGCACATTGAGTTTGTAAATATTCCTGAACTGAGGTGAGCCAGGCTGAGTGACCGGGTTTTTGAACACCGGAAATAATTTGATAGGTTTGCTTGCCAACAGGCCTGCTTAAATCCAATAATCCAATAAATTCGCAAAATACGGATTGCGCTTTCCAAAATCCGGAATCGCCCTCCTCTTTGCCGATCAGTGCGGTCTTTTGCAGCAAAGCCTGGCATAATCCTTCCGGATCAAAGAAGCGAGCGTATGAATATCCTTTTGGAATAAGCTTGGGCAACCCCGCGTTCTCTCCGCCGGCAAATATAACCCAGATATCTTCGATCGGCTTGGACACTTTGCGCAGGTCCTCAAAATATGTTATGCCCGGAGGATACAAATGGCCGACCCGCGGCGGCCTTGGCAGCCACGATCTGGAATGCCGGCCCACTTTATACCTGCCGTAATTCGAAATGCTGTAGTCGAACACCCAGTAGTCATTGGTGAACGACGAGAACCAGCCGGTTTGCTGAATCCGGCGAGCCGCATTAATCAAGACCGGGGCGGTATGATATCCTCTTTCCCAGACAAATCCGTACGAAGTGCTATGCTCCATTTCAATTCTCCGCTTTAAATCCAGAATCTGTGCATGCAAGAATATACAAAATATATGCAATTCCATCCATTGTTTATTTTTCCTGATTGCGCCATAAATAAAGCGTCAAAGATATCATGGTTTTTAAACGAGAGGAGCGCCCAATCGTGCCGGCACAATATAATAAATTCACGACCGAAGAACTGATGGAACTGGTGGACTTGTTCAATGTCTCTTCCCACGGCAAAAAAACAATTCTTAAAATATTCAAGAATGAAAAAATGCCGCCTGCGGCCTGGTTGTTCCGCTATTATGGAAGCAACAGCCGGGTGGAAAGACTGGAAAAAGAATTTGCGGAAAAAATCGGATGCAAATATGCCTTGGCCGTCAATTCCGGCACCAGCGCCCTGATCGCCGCCATGGTGGCGTCCGGGATTGGACCAGGCGACGAGGTAATTTTGCCTGGTTACACATTTTTTGCCAGCGTCTCTGCTATTGTGATGGCAAAGGCAATCCCGGTAATAACGGAAATAGACGAATCCCTGACGCTGGATCCGGCCGCGGTTGAAAAGGCCATTACGCCGCGCACCAGGGCCATTCTGGTTGTACATATGGTCGGCTTGCCAACCAAAATGGACAAACTGCGCGCCATAGCCGGGAAACACAAGCTGGCGCTGATCGAGGACGTGGCCCAGGCCACGGGCGGCAGTTACAAGGGCAAAACGCTCGGCAACTGGGGCGATATCGGATGCTTCAGTTTCGACGCCTACAAGGTTATGGCCACTGGCGAAGGCGGCATGATTACCACTAACGACGAATGGCTGTATACTCGCGCGCAAAGTTATCATGACGCCGCCGCCTGCTGGAGGCCGAATCGTTTTGCGCGGGAACGCAAATCAGGCGAGTTGTTCTGCGGAGAGAATTACCGGATGTCGGAAATGGCCGGGGCCATCGGCCTGGCACAGTTGCGGAAACTCGACTGGGTCAACAAGTCCACGCGCCGTAATTATTTCCAGTTACGCAAGGAAACCAGTTTGCCGAAGGGAGTGCGCTGGATCGAACCGAACGATCCCAACGGATTGTGCGGTTACAAGGCGCCGATGTTGTTCGACTCCGTCGAATTGGCGGAAAAAGCAATAAAAGCAGACATTGGTCTCGGCGGCCTGGCCGGCGGCGGCGCCCAGGGCGCGCGCGACTGGCATTTTTACTGGCACTGGGAACATATTCTGGAACAAAAAACCGTCACAAAGGAAGGGTGCCCGTTCAAATGCCCGCATGTGAAAAATTTACCGAAATATTCACCGGACATGTGCCCGAGAACAAAAGACATCATGATGCGGGTGGGGTTGACCAGCATAGAACCCAATGAAACCCGCGCCGATATTTCCAGGAGGGCGAAAAAATTAAGCGCGGATCTGGCGAAAGCGATATTATGATAGGCACAGAGGCACATAGGCAGAAGACACAAAGCAAGACAATGGAGGAAATATGAACCTGGCGCCGAATCTTGAATTGTTTTTCACCAACCGGACTTATGAGGAGCGGATCGAACGCATAGCTGATATGGGCTTTAAGGCCGCAGACCTTTTTTTCCCGGATAACAAAAATCCGCGCGAGATCGAAAAAACGTGCGAGAAATACGGCGTTACGATCAGCATGCTGGTCGGCAGTGACCTGCAGAAGGCTTTTAATGACAAATCCTTGCACGGCGAATTGGTCAAACGGGTGGAACAAACAGCCCAAGCGGCGCACGAAATGCATGCCTGCAATATTGTTGTCTTGAGCGGCAATACTCTTCCCAAAGTAACAGCTTCAGCCCAGAATCAGGCCATTATTGACGGTTTGCGACGGCTCATCCCCATTGCCGAAAAATATGAGGTCACGATCCTGCTGGAAATGTTGAACAGCCTTTACGATCATCCCGGCTACTACCTGGACAGCGCCGAACTAATGGTCAATCTGGTCCGCGCGGTCAACCATCCCCGGGTAAAAGGGCTTTACGACATTTATCACGCCGGGATCATGGGGGGAAACATTATTGAAGACATTCAATCAAGCCTTGACGTAATCGGCCACTTCCATATTGCCGGCATTCCCGGGCGCCATGAGCCGAAGGACGGCGAGCAGAACTATCCGTTTATCTGCAAAACCATAGATAGGCTGGGGTTCAAAGGATATATCGGCCTTGAATACTGGCCGCTGAAGCCCTCGGAAGAATCATTGCGGGAAACAACCGACTGGCTGAATTCCGCATTTCCCTGAACCGCCGTTTCAGAATTTAATTCGTTTTATGGCAAAAGACTTTCCGGATTGGTCATGCCCGGAAAAAATTTCTAAAACATTCGGCATACCTGCAGCCGGCTTGGAATCCCCGGAAACGCGACTGGGTTTGACCGAATTTCACGCAGGAAACGCTATATTGCGATGTCATCCAGCCTTTCTGGATTTCATGGCAGACGATTATGGCCGCCTTTGTTTCCCAACAGGGGTTAACCACGTTCGTTTTGAAAATAACCCATTGGGTTATTTTGTGAACTTTCGCGCCCAAAAAGTGCGAAAGTTCACTGTTTATATCCCGCACAAAACATGTAAAGGAATGCGGCTTGCCGGAAACAGTCAGCCTGGCGGCGCAGGCGCCTTTTGATAAATTTGCGTTCGTAATCCTACATTCTCAGTCGCAGCGGACCAGTTGCTTCTATTCTTTTTCCCTGAACGAACTCTTTTCCTTTCAAAATTTTAATGGCATCTAATTTTCCATAAACAATGTTCAGTTCGGCTTCAACCGGCCCTTCGCGCCATTCAATGATAACATTCTTGTTTTTTATGGATTAATTCTCCTTAAGCACAACTTTCGATTCGGAGCGACCTAATTTATCGCAAAGAGTGTTATACATTTTTACCTCCCCCTCGGACACCCATATCTCGAGAGGCTGCGCGCATGGCGCGGTTTCAAGAATAAACGCATAAAACCTTTCATTGTCCGGCCAGGTATAGGCCGGCGGCAGATTGACGCTGGGACCGATCCCGAAGGTTATGCCTCCCTGAGCCAGATCGCACAATTTTTTCAGATCATTTTCCCGTATCTGGCCATGCATGGCGCGCAAATTGGGATCGGCCAGCGCGCTGGGCACGGTTCGCTCCCAGCTTCCGCAGGAATGAACGGCAAACGGCCCATGCCGTTCTCCGATGCGGCGTAAATATGACGCCTCGAATGTTTCGTAAATTTCGCACGAGACGAGGGCTCTGCACTCGGAGGCGAAGTCATAACCGCCTCGTACACAGCCGAAATGGTGCGGGCTGCTCAGCATGCCGCCGGCAGCCTCTTTCAACGCGGCCAGCATGGCGCAGAGCACATCCGTGATTTTCGCCAGAAGACGATGAAGCGTCTCCGACTCCGTATAAACCCATTCGAGCAAGGTTGTCGTGCCCAGCAGATAATTGGCCGTATCAAAGGGACCCGTCATAATGGGACAGCGAAAACAAAATAATCCACGGGTACAAATCCGGGCATAGCGGATCCATTCCACCGCGCCCCAGTACATGCTTTTCTCGATCGGCAGGGGATCCACGGCATCAATTATTTTCGGATCGGGCGGCAGGGGATGGACGAAAACATTTCCGTCCGGTTGAAGTTCCGGCCTGGCGCCGAAAAGATCGCATATGCCCTGCGACTGGC
>Ga0074199_1000946_pt1 | contig 32509 bp, 33 predicted proteins | sample EPASupsiteSAE347_FD_64528 | JGI IMG/M metagenome (GOLD analysis project Ga0074199, IMG submission 64528) | Bioremediated contaminated groundwater from EPA Superfund site, New Mexico - Sample SAE3-47 | ecosystem: Environmental > Aquatic > Deep subsurface > Groundwater > Contaminated ... | reverse complement strand
CTCGCCAGATTCGGTATGGTGCCATATCTGCCCCTGTATACCACGACAGCGACAACCTATATCCGGGTATTCTCTAATGCCGCCGAAATGCGATCCGTTATGAAAGGCATAAAAAAGAATAACCATGAACACCACGATCAGTGATATTCTGGCGCACCTATGTCCGCCCATATCAGAAAAAAGAGCCGGGTACCACTTTTCAATGCCGCCCCGTGTCGGGGGCGCCCCCGCGGTTATTTGAAAACGCGCAAGAGATGGGGCAGCTTTATCTATATATCTGCGCGATATAAGGTTACATGGGGACTCCTATGCCGGTCTGGATAGGGGGGGGGATTGAAAGAACGCGTTTATGACGAACAATTTGATTATAAACCCCCGTCAGCGTGTATATGCGGCGGCACTCTATGTTTATTCCGTTCATTTAGTGTTCATCGAACACCATTGCCGGGAGAGCGCAAGAGAGACGAATTATCTTATTGTACATCCATAAACTAAAGACCTACCCCAAGACGACTCGGCTATCGCCGATAGACAACCCCAAAATTAAACCGAAAGACTACTTACCCCCACACCCCAAGACGGCTCGCCTACCGGCGATAGGCATACCTCGCCCCTAAACCATACTACCCCAAGAAGGCTTGCCTACCGGCAATAGACACCCCAAATCCCTAAACCATTACTCCCCCCCGCCCAAGAAAAGAACCCCCTCCCGTATTTCAGGCGCGGCTAAGTCGGCTCGGCTACCGCCGATAGCTCGCCGCGCACGTCGAGGCCATCGGATTGATGGCGGCTCAATAAGGGGCGAATGAGCAAGGTTCGTCACACATAACATCGTTTTATGCGCAAGGGTTTCACCACGTGGGAAGCACTCACGTCGCATAAAACGTTGTTATATCTCATTCGCAACAACATTCGCCGCCTTCAGAGTCGCGGGTCTTCAGTTTTCCCAAGCCAAAATTCAGCCCCGCGAAGACAAATCCCGCGCCAATATAAGCTGTGCTTCGGCTCAAGGCCGCCTTCGCACCTTTACAGTCAGGCGCGGGATAAAGAGAAGATTAAATACATACATGTCATAATCCAATCCAATCCAATCCAGAACAAGAATAAGAATTCAGAACAAGACCGCAAGTTGCGCCGTCTTCCCGTCGGGTTGCACAGCAGGAACGCTACGCGCCCCTCTCGGCAAGCCGGCTTCACTTGCTCAAGAACAGAACCGGATTCGGAGCGCGTTTTTATGGCATCGGTGTTCGCCAAACTCCCGGTCGGGGGCCGAAGCCGGACGGCTACGTCCCCCTCTCCGGGAGCTTGGCTTGCACACCTTTAATCAATGTCCTTGAAAACATCATTGCGGTCGGAGCAAAAAAGGTCGCGACGCTCAGTCAGGCGCTCCGTTGCAATCATGTTTTCTGGTGGATAAACTCGGCTTGCCAAAAAACGCTTCTATCCCGCGCAACGTAATTTTCGCTCCGCCCTCCAAAGCGGCGGCAATGACAACGCCGGGTATATGCTCGGCTATCGAGCGACACCGAAACGTTGACGCTCTACGCCGCGCGGTTCAGGCGCGTTGACATTCCCGCTCGCTTTTACCGGCTTCGCAATCACCCCTTGACTTCAGGCGCGATAGGAAAAACTTGAAATGGAAACTTTTGTATGGCATCGGATGCGCCGGTTTTCCGCAGAGCGTGGACATGCACAGCGTCAACCGGCTTTTAAAGAACTTCGCGCTCCGGAACTGGGCTTCAGCCCGACAGTCCGCCGCGGCGGACTACGGTCTTCAGCCCAGCACCGGAGCTTGAAGCAAATTTCAATCCCTGATTCGGAGCATCAAAAACGTTTTTGGCATACCAGAGAAATCTCGGCAATGCCGCCCCGTTTTTAATGCGGCAAAGAACGGCTTTCGGCCACCTGGTCGGCGGCTGAAGCTGGACAGCTACAGACTGCCTCGTCAGGTCGCCGTTCGCCGTCCTCAAACGCTCATGATCGGGCGTGCTTCATCAGCGAAGCTCGGATCGCTACGCTCATTCAGCACGCGCCGAACATTCGCTTTTCGTTTAGAATTCCGGCGACGTTTTATATTGCTTTCCATAATCCATCGCGGTAGCATGAGCCAGAAGAATGGAAACATTTTTTGGAGGATGACAAGAATAAGATAAGAAAAACACAGTCATAAATTTAATGCGTTAACGCGCAGTAATCGTTTCAATCGAAAACCAGCAATTTTCTTCCTATGAAACGACACTGGCGGGAACGCGCCCAATCGGGCGCGGCTTCTCGTCTTGTGTTTCATAGGTGGGGCTTGCTGGTCCCTCGATTGAGGCATGAGCTTGGAGTTCGCGCCCCTCTTTTTTGCCGTGAAATATCGGCTGGGTATTTGGGGCACAGTAAAAAACAAAGCGAGAGGAAAGAAGAAATGAAGAAGATATTTATTGCGCTTGTCGGAATGGCGATAGCTATGCCATCTGTTTTTGCCGCCACTTGGTATGTCAGCCCAAACGGCAATGATGGAAATTCGGGGGCAACATGGGCATTGGCAAAGAAAACCATTCAGGCCGGGGTGGATACGGCCGCGTCCAACGACACGGTGCTGGTGACGAACGGCGAATATGTGTTATCCGGACAGATTATCGTGTCGAGCACCATTGCCGTCCGTAGCGTAAATGGCCCAATCGAGACCATTGTAAACGGGAACGGACAAAACACATCCAACCGTTGTTTTTATCTGGAGCCTAATTGCACGCTCGATGGGTTCACTGTGACCAATGGCTCTCTCGCTACTGCTCATGGCGGCGGAGTGTATTGCGTAAGCACGGAGACTGTTATTACCAACTGCGTGATTACGGGAAATGAAGTCAGCGGATCTTGGTTTGGCGGCGGCGTGTCTGGCGGCACATTAAACAACTGCACACTCGCCGACAACTTGGCCGATAACGGCGGCGGGACATTTGGCAGCACATTGAACAACTGTATGCTCACTGGCAACTCGGCCAGTGGCGGCGGTGGCGGGGCGTCTGGCAGCACATTGAACAACTGCACACTAACCGACAACTCGGGCAACTTGGGCGGGGCTTCTTATAACAGCACGCTAAATAACTGTACGCTAACCGACAACTCGGCTCACTACGGCGGCGGTGGGGCATATTACGGCACGCTAAACAACTGCACACTTACCGGTAACTCGGTCATCAGTAGAGACCCCAGCATCTCCAACGGTGGAGGCGGAGCCTCTGGTAGCACGCTAAACAACTGCACACTAACCGACAACTCGGCCTACAACGGCGGTGGGGCGTATTACGGCACGTTGAATAACTGTTTACTCATCGATAACTCGGCCGACAGCTCCGGTGGCGGGGCGTGTTACGGCACATTAAACAACTGCACACTCAGCAGAAACACGGCCGCCGATGGTAGTGGGGTGTTTAATGGTGGATTGAAAAACTGCATCGTGTATTACAACTACGGAATGCCGCAATGTGATATGTGTTTTCCGAGTTATACGTGCGCTCCGGATGCACCTGCAGGAAATGGAAACATAACGAATGAGCCGATGTTTATGGATAAGAATAACGGAGATTACCGGTTATCCGTCGGCTCGCCCTGCATTGATACCGGCAACAACCAGTATGCGCCGACAAACGTTACCCCCGTGGATTTGTACGGGAACTCTCGAATTTTTAACGGCACGGTGGATATGGGAGCCTACGAATATGGCTCTGAGCCGCCAACCCCGGCAGTTGTTGGCCCTGTAATCATGGCGAATGGTTCGACCAATAATATCACCATAAACAGCACGGATAATTTATCTGTCACAGTCCAGTTTAACCCAGGCGAGTATGCCGGAACTAACGATGACTGGTGGGTTGTTGCGCTGGCAGGGTCGTCTTGGTATTACCTGAACAGCGCGATTCAGTGGACGCCGTTTGACGGCTATCTTTCAAATTGTCATCCGGTGCACCAGGGCGCTTTATTTGACCTGCCAGCCACAGAGGCGTTGAACATTACCGGCCTGTCAACTGGCTTATATACATTCTGGTTCGCCGTTGATTCAATGGACGGCATTGTGAACTTGGATGGCCCGATCTGGCTTGATTCGGTGAACGTTTTGGTGCAGTAATTATGAAACAATTACTTCCTTTTCTCAAAATCGGGGCCATTCTCTTGCTCCTATTCGCGGTGGCCGGACATCCGCCGCGTGATTTTTACATGATACTCCGTATTTGTATCTGTTTAATTTCGGTAGGTGCCGCCGTCTGGTACTGGCGTCTTCGCCAATCTGTCTGGGTAGGGTTATTTGCCATCATTGCCGTCGTCTTTAATCCTCTGATTATTTTCTATCTCCACAAATCCACTTGGAAGCTTCTCGACATTGCCACAGCCGCCGTCTTTGCCGTGTCACTGTTCGCTGATTATTATTCTCAACACAATAAATCAAATTAAGGTATGACACGAAATTGTTGAAAGCAGACATCGCACGAGGGTGAGGTGCGGTGTTGTGAGGATTGATATGGAACACGCTGAATTCGTAGATGCCTGCAAGAATGGAACACGGAAAATCTACGTCAATCGTTCCAAGGCGCTTCAAGCCGTTACGGAAGGGATTCTCCCAAAGAGATACCAATATGCACATATCTTTTGGTCGTGGGTATGGGGACTCTCGATTGTCGGTTTTATTATTGGGGCATTTTTCACAATGGGGATTAGTCTGCTCGGCCTACTTTTCGTGAGTCCAATGCTGTCAAAGTGCATCAAGAAGTCTGCCTTTGACTTTGTGATTGAGCATGCAGCTGAAAATCCTGAGTTCTACACGTTCGCGATTGCCAATGGAATTATCACAATAGAATAGGAGTGTACAATGTCACGCATCATCACATACGAAGAAGGATGCTACTCACAAATCAAACTCACGTCCGGTGAACGCATCATGTTTTCGGTTGCCCAGTCCGGGGTCGTGATTTTCAAAATGCGATTTTTGGGTGTTGTTCCTGGTCCTAAGATCGCCGAGTGGTTGCCCCATGATCTCGGCCGATTCATGCTTCTGTTTGGCGGAGCTCCGCTGAATCAGACGCCATTTAGATTCACCGTGGAGAAACTCTGTTCGTTTGACAGCATTGAACAATTGCGCGAATTTCTGACTAAAGAACCTTGCCCTTTCGAGTTAGCCCGACAAGAAAACATCATCAAGCAAGCACATGGTTTTACGACGACGGAAAAATAAATGTTCGAACGACATGGTGCCTGCTCGATGTCCGTGGTGGTGGGCACTGATCGGTACATGCCGGCCGTTCAGTGATAAAAAACAGAAAAGGAATGTGCGCCATGTCTGCTTTGCGTAATATACTCCGATGGATTTGTGTTGTTCCTGCCGGTATTGTCGCCGCTTTTCTTGTAATGTTCCCCGTCCATTGGCTTGTGATGATAACCCTCGGCGGATTTGGCATCAATCCTGTAGTCGAAATTCGGGACCCTAATACTATTCGTTATATTGAATCAGTGCTTCAAGCAGTATTTGGCCCCCTCGCTTTTATATACTTTGCAACGCGAACTGCACCCAGTCATAGAAAGATCATTTCTATCCTGTTCGCTGGCATTGTCGTGCTTGGCCTGCCTATTCTCGCATATTGGTGGAATACAAGCACGATTTCAAATGGAAGTGGGGCCGAGCACGGATTTGCTCGGATTTTTGCCAATGTAATCGGGGCAGTGGGAGCGATATATCTGATACTTTCTCATGAACGGAAAGGATCGTAAAAGGAAAACAGGATCATGGGGATGTAATAGGCCCCGAACAAATTTCTGGAAATTATTTTCACCCCGCAACAGGATTCGATCACATCATAGTTGACGTATCCGCACAGGAAGCGTCAAACATCGGGTGTTTTACCGTTTCAAAGATTTTCCGACCACCGACATAATTCTCGCCAAAAACCGACTGCTACCTTTATGCTTCCAGTTCAAGCCCCCGTTTGGACAATCCGGAAAGAGCATGAAAAAGCAAAAAAGCGCAAGGCAACAAAACGGTCAAACTCATAAAACCATTGATTTTATTGGCCAAAATGATGTTTTGACAGTATGAAATCAGGGGATTTAAATGGTGCGCCTGGCGGGGGTCGAACCCACAACCTTCGGCTTCGGAGGCCGACACTCTATCCAGTTGAGCTACAGGCGCGATTTTTCGTTCGTATCTCGTAAAGCGTATCTTGTTTTTCATCGGAATCAAGTTCATTTTGTTTGGCGCATTTTTTCTGAAAAAAATATTGACAATAAAACAGTTGCTTGGTAAATAAAAAACATGAAAGGCAAAATTCCCATCGCATGTTTTTGTGGAGCAGTCCCATTGAAAGGTTTGCTTGTGGTAGTACTGCGCACCGCGGTGGGTGAGGCGGCCGGATAGGCGCGCTTCATAGAATCCTGTCGGGATAAACCCACCGTGAAAACGGTGGGTTTTTTGTTTTTGACATAAATTAAATTGGCGGATAGGCTGTAGGCCTTTATTAAGAGGAGATATATGCGCACAGGTGTCGAGTGTTTGATTGACGGATTGAAAAAGGCCGGAGTGAAAACCGTATTCGGGCTGCCGGGCGGCCAGGTGCTGGACATTTTCAACAAAATTTACCATGCGCCGTTTGAATTCATCCTGACGCGGCACGAGCAGGGCGCCACGCATATGGCCGACGGCTATGCCCGCGCCACGGGCAAGGTCGGCTGCTGCCTGGTGACTTCCGGTCCGGGCGCCACAAACACCGTCACCGGTCTGGCCAACGCCAATATGGATTCCATACCCATGGTCTGCATCACCGGCCAGGTTCCCTCACCCATGATCGGCAACGACGCCTTTCAGGAGGCGGATATCACCGGCATCACACGGCCGGTGACCAAGCACAATTATCTGGTGCGCAATGTGGATGAACTGCCGCGCGTCATCGCCGAGGCGTTTTATATCGCCGCAACCGGCCGGCCCGGTCCGGTCTTGATAGACATTCCCAAGGACGTTCAACGGGCGAAAACTTCGGCGATAACGCCGGACGCTGTCAGCATTCGCGGCTATAATCCCACCATAGATGGCCATCCGAAGCAGATTTCCAGGCTGGCCGAGGCCATAAACAGGTCGGAGAAGCCCTTGCTTTACGTGGGCGGCGGAGCAATCTTGGGAAACGCAGCCGAGGAAGTCGTCATGCTGGCGCACAAGGGAAAATTGCCGGTCACCACGACCCTTCTGGGGCTGGGCGCTTTTCCGGAAACGGACGATCTGGCGCTGCGCATGCTGGGCATGCACGGCAGCGTCACGGCCAATTACGCCACGCACCATTGCGATTTACTGGTATCCATCGGCGCGCGTTTTGACGATCGCGTCACCGGCAAAATATCCGAATTCGCCCAGAAGGCGCAAATAGCCCACATTGACATCGATCCCACCGCCATCTCGAAAAGCGTGCCGGTGGATATTCCGGTGGTGGGCGACGTGAAAAACGTGCTGCGCGAACTGCTTCCGCAGATCGAAGCCAGGGAAAGAAACGAATGGCATGAACAGTTGAATGCCTGGAAGGCGAAACATCCGTTTGCGTACGCGAACGGGAAGAACGCCCACAAACTTATGCCGCAATTCGTGATCGAGCAGATATACAACCTGACCAATGGCGACGCCATCATCGTCACCGAAGTCGGACAGCACCAGATGTGGGCCGCCCAGTATTACAAGTATACCCGGCCGCGCACGTTTATTTCTTCCGGCGGGCTTGGAACCATGGGGTTCGGCCTGCCGGCGGCCATCGGTGCGCAGATCGGCCGGCCTGACAAGATCGTGGTGGATATTTCCGGAGACGGCAGCGCCCAGATGAATTTCCAGGAACTGGTGGTTGCCGTTGAGCATCATGTGCCCATCAAGGTCGTGATATTGAACAACGGCTACTTGGGCATGGTGCGCCAATGGCAGGAACTTTTCTATAACAAGGAATATTCGGCCACGCGCCTGGCCCAGAACCTGCGCGGCAAAAATGAAAATATCAGGGAGCGGCCCGGCAAACAATATCTGCCTGATTTTGTCAAGCTGGCCGAGGCCCATGGAGCGCTTGGGTTGCGGGTGCAGGAGAAGTCGGAGGTCGAGTCCGCGTTGAAAAAGACGTTTGAGCACGACGGTCCCGTGGTCGTGGAATGCATGGTCGAGGAGGAGGCCAATGTGTATCCGATGGTCCCGGCCGGAGCCTCGTTGATAGAAATGATCCAGAGTCTGGCGTAAGGAAAAGAACACATGAAACACGTTATTTCGGCATTGGTTGAAAACAGGCCCGGGGTGCTGGCCCGCATCGTGGGGCTTATCTCCGGCCGCGGTTACAACATTGAAACGCTCAACGTCGCTCCCACGCAGGACGCCACGGTTTCGCGCATAACCATGACCGTGCCCGGCGACGACCGCATTCTGGAGCAGGTGACCAAGCAGCTCAACAAGCTTGTAGACGTGATCAAGGTCTATGATCTGACCGGCCAAAGATTCATTGACCGCGAACTTGCGCTAGTCAAGGTGCAGATCTCTGCAAAAAACCGTTCCTCGGTAATGGAACTTGCCGCGCTGTTCAAGGCCGAAATCGTCCACGTGCACCACAAGTCCCTCACGATCCAGATCGTGGGCGGCACCGAGGAAATAGACAATTTCCTGGAACTGGTGCGCTCGAACGGGATTTTGGACATTTCGAGAACCGGCACTATCGCACTAGGAAGGGCGGAGGGAAGGGAATGAACCGGAAGAGAGTATGGGTGTCATTGAGTATCGGCGTATCGGGGTGAAGATTATTACGCCGACACTCCGATACGTCCAGACCCCGATACAAAAGAGGATACAACTTCGAAAGATGACAGACTATGGAGAAAATAATGAAACCAGATAAAGTACTGATCTTCGACACCACCCTGCGAGACGGCGAACAATGCCCGGGCGCCAGTCTGAACCACAGAGAGAAACTGGAAATAGCCAGGCAGCTTGCGGTACTGAATGTCGATGTGATCGAGGCCGGTTTCCCGATCGCCTCGCCGGACGATTTTTGCGCTGTAAAGGCCGTGGCCGAGACCATTAAGGGGCCGCGCGTCGCCGGCCTGGCAAGGTGCCTGAACAAGGATATCGAACGTTGCGCCGAGGCCGTTGCGCCGGCCGGAAAGCGCGGCCGCATCCATATTTTCCTGGCGACCTCGCCGATCCACCGCAAGTTCAAGTTGAAAAAGGATAAGCTGGAAATTCTGCAGCAGGCGGTGACCGCCGCAAAATACGCGCGCAAATTCTGCGCGGACGTTGAGTTCAGTCCGGAAGACGCCACCCGCACCGAGCCTGATTTTCTGGCAGAAGTGACCGCGGCGGTCATAGATGCCGGAGTCTCAACGGTCAATATCCCCGACACGGTCGGATACACGGTTCCGCATGAGTTCGGAGCGCTGATAGCGTCGCTTTTCGAGAATGTAAAAAATATCGGGCAGGCCGTGATCAACGTGCATTGCCATAATGACCTGGGGCTGGCCGTGGCGAATTCGCTGGCCGCCCTGAGGAACGGCGCGCGCGGAGTGGAATGCACCATAAACGGAATAGGCGAACGCGCGGGAAATTGCGCCCTGGAGGAGGTTGTCATGGCGCTGCGCACGCGTCATGACTTGTTCAATTTGACGACAGGAATCCGCGCCAACGAGTTGTGCCGCGCCAGCAAACTGGTCAGCCATCTGACCGGCTTGGTGGTGCAGCGCAACAAGGCCATCGTGGGCGCCAATGCCTTTGCGCATGAGGCGGGCATTCATCAGGACGGCGTGCTGAAGGAACGGACCACTTACGAAATCATGCGACCGCAGGACGTGGGTATTGAGGATTCTGAACTGGTGCTTGGAAAACATTCCGGACGCCACGCCTTTGGCGAACGCCTGGCGCGCATGGGGTTCAAGCTGAACCATGAGGAGCTGGAACGGGCCTACGGTCGTTTTATCGATCTGGCAGATAAAAAGAAGGCTATTTATGACGATGACCTGGTGGCCATCGCACGGGACGAAATGGAAGAGGTTTCAGGACTCTATCTTCTCGATTATCTGAACGTGACCACCGGGACGAAAACCGTTCCGACCGCCACGGTCCGCCTCAAAAAAGGCGATGAAATCATCCAGGACGCCGCCTGCGGTGACGGCCCGGTTGACGCCGCCCTCAAGTCAATAGACCGCCTGGCAGGCGTGAAGGGAAAGCTTATGGATTATTCCATTCAGGCAGTCACCATCGGCAAGGATGCGCAGGGCGAGGTGAGTTTGCGCGTGGCCTTTGGCTCCGATATTTTCAGCGGCCGGGCCGCCAGCACGGACATTGTCCAGGCCAGCGCAGCCGCATACTTGAGCTGCGTAAACAGGCATTTGATGGCAAGTAGGATGTAGAGAGGTGTATGGACGTATCGGAGTGACTGAGCATGGCTGGGTTTGCGAGAAGTTTCAGAGAACTGGAAGTATATCAGACAGCGCTTGAATTTATGACAAAAGAGGCTTACAAGGAACTCGATAAAAGATACGAACATCTTTTATCCCAAATTGTTATTATGATCAATAATGCCGATAAGTGGTGTACGTTGTGACTAATATTCCATTCTTCCATTACTCCGAAACTCCTATACCCCCATACTCCGATACGCTATTATGATTGATATATCTACCAAGACTAGATTGTTCGCCGTCCTCGGCCATCCCATCCGGCATTCGCTTTCCCCGCAGATGCAGAACGCGGCCATGCGGGAAATGGGATTGGACGCCGTCTATCTGGCGTTTGACGTCGCCCCGGAACGGCTTTTGGAGTCGTTAAAGGTCATGGCCGCAATGGGATTCGCCGGAGTGAACCTGACCGTTCCCCTCAAGGAATTCGCCTTCAGGGGATTAAAGGATATTGATGCGTCCGCCAAAATGCTGGGGTCGGTGAACACGGTCAAATTCGTTGACGGCGGCATGAAAGGTTACAGCACCGACGGTCCCGGATTTTTGCTGGCCTTGAAAAAAGTTTTCAAAATCACGCCCAGTGGAAAATCCGTTTTTCTCCTCGGCTGCGGAGGGGCCGGGCGTGCCATTGCCCTCACTTGTGCCCGGGCCGGGGCCGCGAAAATCGCATTGGCCGACGTTGATTTGGGCCGGGCCGAAAAATTGAGCGAAAATGTCCGCGATCTGAACGGAAAAACCTCGGTGGAAATCATCGGCGCCGATCGCGCGGAACGCAACGCCGCGGCCAGAAATGTTGACCTTGTCGTTCAGGCCTCACCCGTTGGAATGCATCGCGGCGATCCGCTCCTGCTCGATCCGGATGCCTTCAGAAAAGATCAGCTGGTATATGATCTGATTTATATGTTCCCGGAAACGCGTTTGATGAGAATCGCCCGCAAACGGGGCGCGTGCACGGCCAACGGACTGGACATGCTGGCCTTCCAGGGAGCGCGTTCGCTGGAAATATGGACCGGACGCAAGGCGCCGGCCGAAGTCATGCGGAAGGAACTGGAAAAGGCCGTATACGGTCGCAGAGTATAAAAGTTTATTACGGAAACTTCGAACGTCCAATATTCAACTTTCAACTTGAGAAAACGAGTGTTGGTTGGGTTCGATGTTCAACATTGGAAGTTGAATGTTTCCGGTAAGAATGGCGGTATCAATGTGTTACACGGCATTTCTCTTTTACAGTGCGCTTGTCTTCATGCTTGGCGCCTGCATCGGCAGTTTCGCCAACGTCTGCATTTACCGGATGCCGAGGGGGCGTTCGATCGTTTTGCCGCGTTCCTCATGTCCGCACTGCGACGGAAAAATAGCGTGGTATGACAATATTCCGCTCCTGAGTTTTTTCCTGCTGGGATGCAAGTGCCGTTCCTGCGGCGGAAAAATAGCCGGACGTTATTTTACAGTGGAACTGCTGACCGGCATTCTTTTCCTGCTGGTCTGGCTGCATTATGGGGTGAGCGTGAAAACGCCGGTTTGCTGGATAGTGGTGACCGGCCTTATTATCGGCACCTTTATTGACTTCGATTTCATGATCATCCCGGACCAGATAACCATAGGCGGTTTTTTTGCCGGCTTTATTTTCAGTTTCGTTTTCCCGGGTTTGCATGACGTTTCCTCGCATTTCGACGGCTTCAAATCGTCGTTTATAGGATTTATGGCCGGTGCTTTTATTTTGTGGCTGGTCGGAGAACTTGGCCGTCTGGCTTTCAAAAAGGAAGCCATGGGCATGGGCGACGTCAAGCTTTTGGGAGCATTGGGCGCTTTTCTTGGGTGGAAAGCGGTGCTCTTCATCATCATGGGCGCCTCGCTGGCCGGCGCCTTGGCAGGCATGGCCATGGTTTTTACCGGAAACAAGCAAATGAGCAGCAGAATTCCTTTCGGGCCATACCTTGCCCTGGCGGCCGTCGTCTGGATACTCGGCGGAAACGAGGCTTGGTTTGCGTATGTGAATTGGTTGAGAGGAGGATAAGGCACTATGATACCCTCTAACATAATCTTGGTCGGATTCATGGGCACCGGCAAGACAACCGTCGGCAAACTGCTGGCCCAAAAACTAAACAAGCGTTTTGTCGACATGGATTCCGTTATCGAGGAACGCGCCGGCAAGGCGATCAGCAGGATATTTATGGAGGAAGGGGAACCTCGGTTTCGCGCTATGGAACGCGCTCTTGTTCAGGAGCTTGCCGCGAAGGTCGGACTGGTGATCGCCACGGGCGGCGGTATTGTGCTCAACCAGGACAACATCGCCGATTTCAGCCGAACCGGAAAAGTGGTCTGTCTGATGGCTGACGAGGATGAAATAATGCGGCGTGTTTCCGGTTCGAACTCGAGGCCGCTGCTGGAAAAAGACGACAAGCTTCAACGCATCAGAAGCCTTATGGAACAGCGCCGTCCGTTGTATGAAAAAATTCCGGACCGCGTCAATACAACCGGCCTCACGCCTGAACAGGTGGTTGAGGCGATTGCGCCAATGCTGAATCCGTAATCTGCCGGATGTCAAAAATGATTGTAATGAGGCTCAAGTGCGGTCTGGGAAACCAGATGTTCCAATATGCATCCGGTTTGGGCATTGCCCGCGCTACGAAACAGGCGCTCATAATAGACGATGTAACGGGCTTTGCCGGGGAAGACAGCGGACGGACTTACGGACTTGATATATTCAACATTCTGGCGAAGAAAGCCTCTCCCTGTGATCTGCCTGTGAAAATATTTTTCCACAACAGATTGAATGAAATAACCAACAATCTGTTTCGCAAAAAACCAAAAATTTTTGTCCAACGCATGCGGGCGTTCGATGCGGCTGTTTTTTCATTGCGGGATGTATACATGATAGGCTTTTGGCAGAGCGAGAAATATTTCAAGGCCATTGAAGACGTTGTGCGGAGCGAGCTGTCGTTTAAAGCTGTGCCTGACGGCCGTAACGTGGATATGGCCAGGCGCATAGCTTCGTGCGGATCCGTCTCGCTGCACGTAAGGCGCGGGGACTATGTTTCAAATCCCTACGCCAGCAGGCTGTTCGGCGGAATTCCTGTCGGCTATTACCATGAAGCGGTTAGGGCGCTGGTTTCAAAGGCCGTCGGCAGACCGGAGTTGTTTGTTTTCAGCGACGATATCCAATGGGCGAGAGAGAATCTTTCGTTTGAGTATCCATGCACTTTCGTCGAGCATAACGACGCCTCAAAAAGTTACGAGGATATGCGTCTCATGTCGTTATGTAAACACAATATAATTGCGAACAGTTCCTTCAGCTGGTGGGGGGCGTGGCTTAACCGCAATCCCGGCAAAATTGTCATTGCGCCGAAATCGTGGTATAAAGCTCCTGATGCTCGGAATCCCGACATTATCCCTGATGCCTGGCTGCAATTATAATTCCACTGTGATTTGATTTCAGACTATGCCGCTTTTTTCATTCGGAGATTTTCCCGCCGGTCACAAACATTTCAGTTGCAGAAAAACGCGGTCTGATCCCGTGGGACTCTCCCGCACCCGCCAAAAGTTAAACTCGCTGTCAGACCCACCCCCCGCTTCGCGTACCCCTCCAAGGAGGGGATCATAACAGCTTGTCCCGTAATCTCTTGGGTTCCCCTCCCGTGGAGGGGTGGCCGAAGGCCGGGGTGGGTTCCGAAAAGACTTTTGCAAGCAACTCTATTGACAGCGCCTTACGTCACCTAATGAATCAGCCTCAGTCCGTGGCGGATTCAGATATTGTCCCGGTTTTCCCGCTTATGGCTTTTCTGTTCTGGCTTCAAACTTGAGAAGTTGTTTGATGATCGGCTGTGTCCCTTTGATGTCAATGCTGCGATATCGACATGCATGCTTCACCTCATCAAGTAAGGAATCCTTACTTGATAAAATGACTGAAAGCATGCAGGTCCGCTAGTGGCGGGGCGAGACATACCCCTGATTCGACGCGGTTCATTTGTCGTTTGACGAAATACGACGCCGATTCCCTCCATACAGCCTGTAACCCATCCGGTGAATTTCGGAAAATCGGCACGCTGGATATCATGCCGCCTGCGGCCGGATTGCAATGTGTAAGGTGTGGACCTGACCCCAATTTTCAGGACCCGAAAGACAGTCTGCTGCCGAAACGGTAATGATTTGTTCATTCGGCATTTAACCAGACAGGCGCGTAGTCCGAACCGCCAAAATTGACTCCAACAGTCTTATAGCCGCTTCCGGAAAGCGCCGCATACCAGTTGCCGATGCTTTCCTGATACACGACCAAGTCTGTTTTCAGATCACCGTCAAAATCGCCCGGCACATAACCACTTTTGGATAACAATACCAGCCAGTATCCTCCGGTCTCCGAATAAATAGCCGGGTCATCCTTCCGGTCCCAATCATAATCGCCAGTTACTGCGGCATATCCCTCTCCGCCCCACCACCCCCAAGCGTTTCCATAACCGCTGGCCGAAAGCATGGCCCTCCAATCGCCGGTCATTTGCCGATAAATAACCGGATCCATCTTGGCATCGCCATCCATGTCAATATCCGCATAGAGCGTGGAATACAACCGCGCCGGGATGATGTTCTGCTGCAGGGTGGCGCTCAACTGCATCATATTGTTGGTGTATTTCGGCTCCGCCAGTTGAGACGAGGCATAAAACTTTTCATGCGCGTAGAAGGCATTGCTTGAATAAGAAAAGGCTCCCTGGCGGATCGGCTGGCTCTTATCAGTTGGAATGGTGATTACCTGGAAGTCCTTGACAAGCGCCACTTGCCCCGCATACCAGGAACGGATATCAGTCATGACGGCGTTTGTGGTGTCATCCTCGAACTGGCAATGCGTGGCCACCGCCAGCCGGGGCGCCGCATTGCTCAAGCTGAGCTGATGGAGAATATATCCAAGCGCCTTGGCCGGCGTGTGGCTGCAATTCTGGATAAGCTGGGCCCTGGCAACGGCATTGGAATAGCCTGGATCGCCGGGAGCAAGGCCGGTATTTTTGGTTGCCCAGACTTCGGGCGACAAGGTCACTTCATGGATTAACACGTCCAGGTTGGTGGCCTGGTTGAGCGCAAACGTGTTCGGCCGCGAGTCACCTGTAAAGACTATTGAAACCCCCTGCCATTCCAGACGGAAACTGATGGCGCCATCCCGGTCATGGATCGCAGGAAAAGCCGTGATCCGCACGCCGTTTGTATTGTAAACAAGCGCACCGATCTCTTCGTAGGGAATTTCATATCCCACGAGATCGTAGCCATCCTCCCCATTCGTCAAACCCGTGGAAAGGAAGCTGAAACTTTCGCGGTGCCACTTGGTCAGCGCTTTCAGGTCTTCGCAAAAATGGATGGTGCCCTCGTTGGTATTGAGGCCGGTAGGCGCATTGGTGCTTGGCCCAGTCGGCCCCCAGACGTACTGCGGTGTAAAACGGTCCGTGGAGGGACCGAAACAATAAATGAACATCAGATCGCTCATATGATCCGCATGCAAATGGGTCATTAAGATCTTGTCCATCTGCGAATAAGCCACTCCGGCCGCGACAAATTTTTCGATCACCCCCGCCCCGCAGTCAAAAACAAAATTCTCCCCGTTGCCGCATTCCACAAACACGCTGTTGGCGGCCTGAGACAAGCGCGGCAGGAAAGAGGTGCCCATGAACGAGACCCGCATCTCATTCGTTGCCAGCGGTTCAACCGGGTAATAAAAACAATCGTTGCCTTGAGCCGCTCCGTTGCCTGTTGCCGTGCGATTCTGCGACAAGCCGACATATGCCAACGCGCCAAGAACGAACACGATAAAGACAAAATGTTTAAATATGTTCAATCCAGTTACCCTCCTGTTCTACGAAGTCAGCAGCAGAGTGCCCCGCGGCTTGCCGCAGGTTTTTTTACTATTTTTTTCAGACAAATAACTAATCAGGATTTTATCTCTTCCTTTTGCTTGTGGCAATGGTTTTCCCAAGCAATTAAGCATCACGCAAGATAAACTGCTATCATCCTTTAGAACATTTGATGCCGAATTGCAATCAATATAACACTATGTCATCCTGAGTGAAACAAAGGATCTCCACAAAATTGATATCTTCAACAGAGATTTCCTCGCATTGCCCGGAATGACGATGGCTATAGATAAATGTTGCTTTGATCGCAAGTCAGTATGAGTCACGGGAAGTTAAGGATTTCTCCGTTTGGCGAAAAGCGAAACGTGATCCCAAATGTCCAAAATGCGCGGCTTTTTCTTCAATGCTGGGATACAGGTCGCGGCCTCCGATCCGGTGATGGCGCGCCCAGAAATGATGCGGCCCATGAGGTCAACGGCGCTCTGGAGCTCTTTCAGCCTGGCGACTTGCGTCTGCAGGCGACGCTCATTCAAGGTATAGCCCTTAAGAATATGATCTTTCAGAACCTGCGTTGCCCAGATGCGGAATTCAGTCCCACGTCGGGAATTGACGCGGTAACCGACTCCAATGATAACATCCAAGTTATAAATATCCATCTGGCGCATTTTACCGTCTGCGGCAACCTGTGCAATTTTTGCACAGGTTGTTTCCTGATCTAATTCCCTGGTGTTTAGGTCTTACACATTAAATTGAATAACCGCAAGGCCGGCATTTCCAGCCGGCCGGCAAATTATTGGATCGGACTTGCGGTCACGCTATTTGTTGATGTGAAGTTAAAAGTCGACAGTTGATAATAATTCCCGGAGAGCCGCATGGTCAGCGTGTAGTTTAAAGAATTAAACACGGTCGGATCGGCAAAGCCGTCGCCGTCATAGTCAGCCAGCGCCAGAATGCCTCCCGGTATACCAAGATATCCTTCCTCCGTCTCAAAAAGCGCATAAAAAAGATGGGACAACAACACTTTGCATTGCCCGGTCGTCATGTTGCACACGTAAGGATCGGCAAGGCCGTCTCCATCCATGTCCGCTGCGCCGGCCGTAAACCCGCGGCCGCCCAGCAGATTAGGGAACGTTAATGTCTGATAGTTGTTGGACGATAAGTTAATTTGCCAATCGGCAGTGACCGGATTATACACAGCCGGATCAGCCTTATGGTCACCATCAAAGTCGGCCGCCAGACCGGTGCAGTAGATATTCCCAAGCCGGTTCGTCATGTCACACGTTGCGTAATTCGCCGTTGAAAGCATGGCAGACCATTTGCCGGTGGCCGCCTTATAGAATCCAAGGTCGGGTTTACCGTCACCGTCAAAATCAGCCGCAATCGGCGTATAGTCAGAGGGGTTGTATTCGGATCCCAAGCCTCCTGCCGCATAGGGCGTGGATGGATAATTGAGAGTTGAAGGACATACAACCTTCTCCCATATTATGACTATTTTCAGTATATTCATCGTTTCGAAATATGCTGGATCGGCCTTGTTATCGCCGTCATAATCAGCACAGATCGGCCAATGAAAAAGATATCTTCCGTGAGCACCTACATAGGTATAGGCGCCCTGCACGACCGTGAGCTGGTTCGGACTGATCGTAACAACCTGGTCGGCGGAAGTATCATAGTAGGTCACACTGCTGAAATTCACCGTATGCGCTCCGGCGGTCAGGTCGGTCATAATCGTCCCGCTTTCCTGCCAGGCGCCGCCGTCAACCCGCCATTGCGCGCCGGCGGCCACAACGTCACCCGGCACAATGGTAACCCAGAGCCAACCAATTCCTGACAACAGGACATTAAACGTGTTGGTTACATTTGGCGCCGCAGCATAGTTCGCGTCCCCGGCCTGCGAGGCAATAATGCTGACCAGGCCTGTGGCGCTGAACGTGGCCACGTTGCCGCTGATCGTGGCCGGACCGGAACCCACCGCAAAACTTACCCTAAATCCGGTACTGGCCGTGGCAGAAAGCGTCAGGCGGTTCGTCGTGTCCTGGGTTGGAATCGCCGCGAACGTGATTGTCTGCGTTGCCTTCTGCGCTGTGACATTGACCGTTGCCGAGGTGATGGCATAATATAAACTGTCCTCGGCCTTGATCGCCCGCACCCCGACTGTGCCAGTGCCCGTATCCATCCCCAACTGGTTGCCACTTATGATCGTGCCCGAGCCGCTGGTCACCGCGTAGGTCACCGCGCCCGTGCCCGACCCGCCGGACGTGCTCAGCGTCTGCGCCGTGTTATACGTTTGCGGACTGGCCGCGTTCAACGTCAGCGTGGTCTGTGCTACTTTGCTGCCAACCCCGGCCAGATTTATAACATAAGGCGTGGTCACGGAATCATTAGCTATGCTGACCGCTGCCGTGTGCGTTCCTGCCGCACCGGGAGCATAAATAACATTGAAATTGCTTTTTGTGCCGACAGCAACCGCGGATGGCATCCCTGCGATCCGGAAATACGCGGCGTTTGCGCCGTTCGTTGTCACGCCGCTGATGGACAGGGTTGTGCTGCCGGAATTGGTGATGGAAAGCGTGTTGGTCCGCCCCGAGCCCCAGGAGAGACTGCCGAAATCCGTGCCTTTGGCCGCGCTGGCCGCTTCGCCGCTGGCTATTGCCGCGCCGTTTGTGCCCAGTACAGAACAATTCGGTGTTGAATTGACAAAAACGTATGCTGCGCCGGCGTCGTTCGTGCCGCCCGAAGATGAACCATACGCCCCCGCGGCGCAAATTCCGCCATCCGCGCTCAGCGCCACGGAGCGGCCAAAATAATCGTTTGTCTGCCTGTCGGAGGCAAAGAACTTGGATGCCTGGGTGGACACGCCCGCCCAACTGCCTGCCGCATCCGTGAATATATACACCGCCCCGGCATTAGTCGTAGAACCATACGCCCCTGCTGCGCAAATCCCGCCATTCGCGTTCAACGCCACGGAGCGGCCAAAATAATCGTCCATCTGCGCGTCGGAGGCAAAGAGCTTGGTTATCTCATTGGACACGCCCGCCCAACTCCCCGCCGCATTCGTGAACATATACACCGCCCCGGCATAGGTCACTTCCGGAGAGGCATGAGGCGCCCCCGCGGCGCAAATTCCGCCATCCGCGCTTAGCGCCACGGAACAGCCCAGATAATCGCCCCACTGCCAGTCGGAGGCAAAGAGCTTGGCTGTCTGGTTGGACACGCCCGCCCAACTGCCTGCCGCATTCGTGAATATATACACCGCTCCGGCATGATCCATTTCTTCGCCCAGAGAGGAATTATAGGCTCCCCCGGCGCAAATTCCACCATCCGCGCTCAGCGCCACGGAACCGCCCAGATAATCGCTTTCATGCCTGTCGGAGGCAAAGAGCTTGGCTGTCTCATTGGATACGCCCGACCAACTCCCCGCCACATTCGTGAATATATACACCGCTCCGGCCTGGTTCGTGCCGCCCGGCGATGAAGCTGACGCCCCGGCGGCACAAATCCAGCCATTCGAGCTTAATACCACGGAACAGCCCAAATAATCGCTTGCCAGCCTGTCGGAGGCAAAGAGCTTGGCTGTCTCATTGGACACGCCCGCCCAACTCCCCGCCGCATTCGTGAATATATACACCGCTCCGGCTTGGCTTGTGCCGCCCGGAGAGGAATTAGGCGCTCCCGCGGCGCAAATCCTTCCATCCGCGCTCAGCGCCACGGAACTGCCCAGATAATCACCCTCATGCCTGTCGGAGGCAAAGAGCTTGGTTGTCTCATTGGACACACCCGCCCAACTCCCCGCCACATTCGTGAATATGTACACCGCGCCGGCGTAGTTCGTGCCTCCCGGCGATGAACCATACGCTCCCGCAGCGCAACTCCTTCCATCCGCGCTTAATGCCACGGAATAGCCCAAATTGTCGCCCGCCTGCCGGTCGGAAGCAAAGAGCTTGGCGCTTTGTACCCATGGGTCAATCGTGATCGGATAGGTTGCGCCAGTGTCTGTGACTTTTATCCAAAGCACGCCGTCGCCAGGCCGCGTTTCAAAACGCGCCGGCAATTCGCGCCCAGCCGAGTCAATAACATGCAACCCGGCATAGCACAATATCTCCCGGCCTTGCGCGTCACGCACGCATATTGCCCTTCCGTCGGCTTCCGCAGCCACAGCCCGCAGATTGCCATTCTGTTCCAGAGGGATCAGCAGTTCTTCCTCGTCAGCCGCCCATGACGGACGTTTCGGAATGTCCCACCCCTGCTCCAAACCAGCTGGTCCATTGACCACCCATTCGATTGCCCACCCGCGATCCACTTCCACCCGGTTTGCTGCACTCTGACACGGCAATCCAAGGTCAATCTTATTACCCGATACCGAGAAAGCGGATGCGCCCAAGGTCCAGCTGCCTTTGCCGGTCCTCACCGTCAGGCCTTTCGGCCCTATCAGCACATCCGCGCCGAGCGCGGCAGAATGGGCCTCAAAACAGCCGGCTCCGGATTCCCTGAAATGATATTCGGCCTGGTCGCGTCCCATTGCCCGGTTGATCGCCAGGCGCAGGTCCGGCGGCACGTCCTTTGTAGACGCCGAGTCAGCCGAAAGCGTTTGCGCCGGCAGGACCGCAAGCCCCATCACCAGAATCGAGACTTCCAAAAACCTATATAAACACCTTTTTTCTGAATGCATGCGTTTGCCTCCAATGTAACTATTTGGTTATTTGCAGAACACTTTTTGAAAGGCAAAAAATCAACAGATTTATTATAAAGTAGCTTGTTTTACGCCCGGTTGTCAATTGAAAATATATTCCTGATTAATGAAATTCTTTTTCATGCCTACCGCTCTGGGCAGACGTCGGCCGCAAAATTATTCGGAACTTCTGATATCTGGCAACACCATCTTGTCATTCAAAAGAATCATGTAGTCACAGTTACCATCGCCTTTCTGCCTCACCAAATATCCGGCCATTTCGGCGATTGAGTAAAATTTGATCATCGCGTATGGAGAAAAAAACGATATTTTCTGGATTAATATCAACATGTTGGATTTTTCGATTACTATTCCGCAATTCAATGGATAAACCGATCCTTCCCTGGTTAATTCGAACACTTGCATTATCCTGACATGATTGTCGGGAAATTTCAGCCCTTCCTCACGCCACGCTAATTTTATCTTCTGATACGTATCCTCTATGCCCTCAAAACTATCATGATTTAATTTTTAGAAGGGACCAATCCCCATCGCTCATAAAAGTGTTGAAGACGCTTATTATTCTCATCCTTGCCCGCATCCAGCACGAGGACCGTTACCGCCTTCCATTTCAAATTTTTGCAGCCAAAGCCGGTAAGCCAAGCGACTTTCTTTCCCAAAGTGCCAGTTTTACCATACAATACAACGCTTGAATCACCGGATGGCAGTTTCAGACATTCCAGAACTTGTTGCTGCATGGTTGATGAGGAAGCCAATTTTCCCTTCATTATTCGTTGGATGAACCGATGTTCCTGCCATGCATCAACCTTCAGATCTCCACCATGGGCCGCATCCTGAATGCCGCAGCTGAGCCATTGATCGGAAACGGACTCCGAAAGAAAACCGCTCTGGTTGAGATAAGCCGTCAATTTCTTCGGCCCTATTTTTTCGGCAAGCCAGCCAAAATAATCGTTACTGGAATAATCCATGGCTTCTTTGAGGGACAGGTCGCGCGGGGTGTCCGGTATGTACTTGTCGGCACACTGGTGTCGCATTTCCAAGTTGACGAGCCCTTCTTCAAGCGCGGCCCATGCAATAATAATTTTGAAGGTGGAACACGGTGAGACCTTTTTCTCCGCGACAGAGACATTGCCGGCAGCCACCGCCGTTTTACCGCCTTGTACGGTTTCCAGAACGACAAAGTCCTCCGCATACATCCGGTTGCTCAAAAAAACCACGACACCGAAAAACAACCATACAACACCTATTCGGAGGCATCCGGCAAATGTTTTTTTCATAATAACGTCAACGCAAGAATTTTTTTCCATAAGTAGCATCTTACATGTTTTGCCGCGTATCAATCAATTTGGATTACCGGCGAGTCAGTTCGACAGTGTTCGTCTTATTCTGCTCGGGATTGAACACCTCCAGACGGACTTTTGTGCCAACGGCTCCGCGAATGAGGTTCACGCACTCCTCAAGTGTTTTATCGGCTACAGCAGTCTCGTCAATTTTCTGGATAATGAGACCTGTTGAGAGGTCAGCCTGCAAAGCTGGTGTCTTGGGCAAAACCTTGACGATTCGCAACCAGCCGGTTTTTGGATCCTTATCTAACGCAAGGATGCACGGCTTGCACAGACCCTTGCCTTTTTCATACTGGTAATGACTGATTTGTCTTTCACAGTTATGGCAGTAGTAATCTATCTTCGGGTTTTTTTTGCCAACCTCTATGCCGATATTTAACGGTCGCCCATTGTTTTTCTTAATCTCATCTAACAACTTCTTGGTGCTCTCTTTTGCAAGGCTCATTTGTCCATCCGAAATCACATAGACTCATCCCATCCCCATCATGACAAGCACGAGTATATCAAAAAACACCGTAAAATCAAGCCTAAAACGTGTTTTCATGGGGCGGGAACAGGTCAAACGGAGGGAAAGCAGACAAAAATATCAAGGGGCGATTATTTTGTCTTGTATCGAGAAACTATTCAAGCCACTCGTCGGCGACTGGCGCGTTCAAGTGCATTTGCGGTAATAAATATGTTTCTGGAACGAAAGGCCGGCGGACTCTCGGACAGCAAAGTGGCCCGTAACGCGGCGGACTCATTCCCAAACTTAGGCCACCGCAAATAGCGTTGCCGGTCAAAGACCCAGCCGGGAATATCCAGACCATATTCCCTGGCTAGATGTTCTGCAACGCCTGCCAGATAAGCATTGATGGCCGCGCCGGATTTCCCTTCCATCAACGGCGGTTCATCTGCCAACAGAGCCGTGTCCGGTGCGCGATAAAAAGCATCGAGAAAATCGCCCAAGGCAACAGCCAAAGCCACCCCGGATTTTAATTCCGTGATTATATGAGCCAATGTGTTCATAGCATCCAATATCCTCATCATTCAAATAGAGATTCAATAAAATATTGAACTCGGGGTGGAATGGCCGCAACCGGATAATACGTTTCGACGAGCCGCAGGGCATCTTCCTTGTTGGCCAACCTCATGCGCCGGATTAAAAAACGCGCATCCGCTTCATCCTGCCCCCCTTCCAATCCTATCCGCGAGGCCATGCATTTCATGGCAAATAGATATTCCGGCACGGGCATGATCACCTTTAGATGTTCAAATTGCGGCAGACCGGCCGCCGTTGTCTCATGACGCTCCGATACGAATCCCTTGACACCATCGTTAAACCAGCCTTCAGCATATCCTTTTTCGCGACCAATCTCTTCGGCAATCTGGCGCACCACGGCCGTTGGCGCAAAAATGGCGTCAATATCCCGCGTGGATTGCCGCGACTGGAAGGCCAGGATCATGGCCGAGCCGCCAAAAATACAGATTTCTCCGCGCATCCCGCGTTCCCCCAAACGCCGCGACAATTCACCCAATGCTGCTATGATTCGTTCTCGATCCAGACTGTTCATACAATGTTTTCCATAGAGGGGATTGAAACATTCAGTTCATAAAGTAAGATAGCATTTTATTGAAATACATCAAGCAAATGCTTCCACGAATTACGTAATTCAAACGATTATCCCTTCTCCACCATAATCTGCGCCGGATACCCTGGGACTGATTCAGTGACCAGCCGGTATTGCGAGATGATTGGGGCATAGCCGTCCCTCGCGCTCCTGTGCCTCATTCCTGTCGGGCTGTCTTTTGCGGAAAGGACAATTGACAAGTCGTATGACGTATGCTTGACATCCTTGCCCGTTTCCTTTCGCAACAGCTTTATCAGCTCGTCCCGCCCAATCCCGTCCTTTCTTGTCGCAAGAACGTCAAATATCAACCCCGTAGGATGAGCCAAGTCTGAATGGGTTCCGAGGATGGCGTTGATACTTGGGTGGGCGGTCTTTGCCTTTCCTGGGCTCGTTGTGCTTGGCTTTGGCAGGCTTTATGGTGGCAGGCGTCTCTTCGGTTTGGGATGATTTCATGGCAAACTTCCTTTTGCTTGTGCTTGGAGGTCTACCGGATACAAAATAAAGAGCCCAGCAATTAATTTATATAAAAGATGGGCGTATCTTGCAACGTGGCGCAGGAAGTGCTGGTCGGACCGGACAAAGGAACGGGCGTCATTCTGTCGTGAGGGGCTACCCAAGAGCAGTGGATATTTCTCGGCAGCAGGCTGACTTCATCTTTGCCAGTTCTGCCGCCTTTTCATTAAGCTCATCTTTCAGGAACATAATTTTACGCTGTAGATGATTAAGGCTGCATAATTCTTCATCATTCAAAACAGGGTCGCCATTGCCGAGAATATTAAGGCGGTCATGTTCCGCATAATTAATGCAATATTCCAAATCCAGAAGGTCATTGGAAAGTTTGAGTATTTTAATTTCTTGGTTCATTTTACGGGCATTTTTATTTGGGCGTTATATGATTCAAGAAAGAGGAGAGGAAATCCTGCGGGAAGGGAGGGAACGGAAAGTAGTGTTCAGTGTTTGTATGTAATGATCACACTGACGATTTTGGCGATCCGTCTGCGAGGCAACGAATACCGTCCGGTATGTTGTTTATGACCACCAGTGTTTTCTCCATCACGAAATTGGTGAGTTCGACACCTCGTCGGACAATGGTCTGCCGTTTCATGACAGTAAAGCCGTGGGCCTCAAAGAAAGGAAAGGCTGTGATGCTCGACTCGACAAAGAGACGCGTAAGTCCGAGGACTTTCGCCTTATCCTCGATCTGGCGGAAGATGGCGGATCCGATACCACGTCTTTGGTATTTGTGGTGACAGTAGAAACAGTCGATGTGTCCGTTGTCTTCCAATTCCCCGAACCCGGCAATGATTCCATCGTCATCGGCAACAAACGTAGTCCGGGCTGGGAACTTTCTTTCAGCCCATGCATCTGCATCAGGCACAGTCGGCGACCACACGTTGACCTGTTCGGTTGTATAGTCTCGCGTGTTCACGGTGTGGATTGTGTCATGGAAGATACGCACGATCTGGCGTGCGTCTGCTCGTATTGCTTCCCGGATTTGCATCATTCTTTCTCGGCAAACTTGTTGTTATGCCACAACTTCCTGTCTTTATCCTGTCCTTATCCCAAATTATAAAACAAATTCTTACTGGCAATTATTATTTCGCCTTGTTTGCCCAAGATTATCCTGAAGAATTGGATTGTCAAAGATTTTAAGGAACCAGCATTAACAGGAACTTCAGGTCAGGATTGCGGGAATAGCGACGATAGGTTCGGATCTATTGTTATGCCCACTTCGATTATCTTTATCCCAATCATCCCTCGAAAGGGAATAGAAAACCAAATGGGATTTTCCACGAGGAATCTGAACCTCATGACATCCTCCACATCTAAACCCCACCCTTTCGGGGATCGCCCGGCTCTTGAGATTTCCGACGCCCGGTCGGATTTGGATCTCTGCCAATTCAAGCTCTCTGAAAGCATAGTCCAGCACGGATCTGCAACTTTTCGTCATGATTCCCTTGCCGTGATGATCTGGAATGAGTTCGTAATGCATCTTTGCGATGTGCTGGTCGTTGATCTGTAAGGCGATGAGCCCGATGAGTTGATCGCGCAGGCAGATAGCGAAAACCATCATCTGATTCTTGAAGCACAGGCTATCCGATTTTTGCTGGCTTTGCGAGAATATTTAATGACTTCCTGTTATTTTGAATAGGGTTTACGCGTCAATACATTTTCGTGCGCCTGTATGATTTCGCAGATAGTGGAATGCCGCGCCTCACCTTCTATGACTTATGCGGAGACATCAATGGGCATGGACACGGACAGAGATATTTCTCCAGCAGAAGACCCAGCGCAAGAAGGATATCTTCCTGCCATGGAGATGCCGCAAGCTGAACACAGATAGGGAGCCCCTCTGAACTCATCGTGGCGGGAACGACCAGGCATGGGCTCCCCAGCAGGGAATAAGGGAGCGTGTACTGAAAGGTGGTGCCGCTCACAGTTCCACCATGTGCTGGAGCTGTCGTAGCGCATACCGGTCCGAGAAAGATGTCCCATTGCGAGAACTCGACGGACAACGAACTGCGAAACTCATCCCAGTCGGCAAGAAGCTTATCATGCTTGCCTGACCAATACCTTCGTGTAATCTCCAGGGACCTTCGAGGACAATAAGGAGGAGCGCCCTCGCTTATATCAACGTCATGTTGACGAAGAATATCCGCAACCTTTCTCACCGCAGTAGCGATTTCCGGTGTGGGTTCCATATCGCCATCCGTTGCAAAAAACCGCACTCGTGGCTTCCGGCAAAGCCTCTGCCAAGCCATGGCGCTTGGCGCCACCGGAACCGGAACAGTACCAGTGTCACGAAAATCAGGTCCCGCAAGAATGCCATAGGCGAGTTCAATATCTTCCACGGAACGCGCCATGGGCCCAATCTGGGTGCGTGGGTCGCTCAATCCCCCCGGAAGGCAAAGCGCGCCTATGTTGGGAATGCGACCGGTGGTGGGTTTAAGACAGAAGACTCCGCAGCAATGCGCCGGAAAGCGGAGACTGCCCCCCGAGTCACTACCAAGTCCGAGCGGGCTTCCCCGGGCGACCACCAATGCGGCCTCACCGCCGCTACTGCCTCCTGGAGTTCTGCTGAGCATGAAAGGATTCAGTGTGCGGCCATAGACTTCATTCGCCGTTTCGCCGCCGCCGCCTCCCGGCGGACAGTTGGTTTTTGCAATGAGAATTGCACCAGCTGCCAGAAGACGTTCCACTGCTACGGCAGTAACGGCGGGTCGAAATGCTCGTCGGCTGGGCAGACCCGCACAAGAAATCTGACCTGCGATATCAAAGATGTCCTTTGCGGTAAAGGGAACGCCATGTAGCGGCGCTTTCGGATTCCGAACCGTATCGGCCTTGCGGGCCGCGACCAGGGCTTCTTCCTCAAAAACCTGCACGGCGGCGTTAATTATCGGATTAACTTCGGTGATTCGTGCAAGAAAACTCCGCACTATTTCTTCGCTGGATGCCTCTCGCCAGGACACCATTTTCGCCAAATCACTGGCGGAGAATTCATAAAGTTCCATGCAAACCTCGTTAAAACTCGGGCGGATAATACTGCCGCCACAATTCACGTGCCAGGTTATAGGCGTTGGTCCCGATCCCCTGGTCGGAAAAATATTCGCACACATTGACGATATCCCGTAAAAAAAGTTGACCTGCATCCTGGTGGCAGGATGGATCTACTGCCTGGGGAAAATCAATGATTATTGGCTTACCGGCATGGTACAGGATGTTGTAGGATGATAAATCGCCGTGCACAACACCATTATAGAGCATACGGTCCACGTCGGTTACCAAGAGATCCAATACAACCCGGGCCTGCTTTTTTTCAAATGACAAATCTTTCAATAAAGGAGCAGCCAGCGCTTCTTCACCGATAAAATCCATAATCAGCAGATGCTCGCACAGATCGTAAGGCCTGGGCACGCTGACCTCTGCCCTGTACAGTTTGTCCAATACACGGAATTCTGTTTCCATCCATAATTCCTCCCTGACCCTTGCCATTCTTTTCAAAAGCCGCCGGTCCCAGACCTTGCCCTGCAGGTAACCTGCCTTATTTTTAAAATTTCGGTATTGACCGGTTTTAAAAATCTTGACTGCCAGGTATCTCTGGCAGTATTCCGGATGGGCTTTACAACATAACACAGTTGCCTCTTTCCCTCTTTTCACCTCACAGACAATTTTTTGGATGATCTGTCTGCCGATCAATAGATCACAATCTTTTTGATACCTGTCGAAATCTTTAGTGCACCCCATAAATTACGCTACTCCTTTTCTACTCCGACAAACCAACGTTACGAATCAACGGACGGCTTTTCAGCCGCCATTGATTCGGTCGTTTAGGCGACAGGCGAAACACCCTCTTCGGCTAATCGTTTCTCCTGAATTCTATGAGTTCTATCGGACCGCCGTTGTCTATGATCATCGCAGTTCTGACGCCCGCTGAAGGGGAGTCGGGAATGGACAATACTTTCTTCCCCTTGAGTGCTTCCTCAATGTCATTAACCTCAAACGCGACATGTGGGACGGTCTTGATGAGCTCGGATATCGGACTGTCTGCCTCGAACCGCATCCACTCGATGCCGTAAGGGCTCTCCCGAAACCCGGAAACGTACATCTTGTAGCGCGGTAGATAACGCTCGCCATCCCGTGCCTGGTTTGTCGGTATTCCCGTGTGATGATAGCGCCAGCCCCAACAGGCCGTCGCGCTTGGCGGTTCGTGGTCTTGCCGCATAATTGATTCGACTTTGTCGTTATTATGGTTTGTGTCAGTCATTTTTATTTTCCTTTTTTTTACGTTGAGCGTTTTGTTTGGGGCTTTCTCGCCATGAATACAATAACGTTATCTTCGGCGGTTGCCTCCGTTTCCGTGTAGTTTCCATGAACGGCTTCGATTTCGAAACCGGCGTGTTCGAGCATCATGCGCAATTCGTTGCAGAAGTATTTATTCTCGTAAAGCGTGTATTCCTCCTCGGCAATGGATTGTCCATCGCGCTTCAACACCGTGCGCATTTGACATGTCATACGTTGTTCAAGTGGATCGAACGCTGCGGTACGGCAGTATAGCTGGTAATCCGACCCATTCTTCGGCGTCTTCCCAATCATATGCCATGGTTCTGGCAATTGTTTACGTAACTCCTCCTTTAGCCACAATTGCCACTCTTTGGCATGTTTATACGGCAGATGATTGTCCAGCAACAGCATGCCGCCTGGGTTCAGATGGTGGTAGAAGCGTTGCAACGCCATAAAATCCTGTTGGCGACTGACTCCTAGCCCAAATGCGCCGCAGACAACGATGCTCTGATAGGTGCGCGGCAGGTCCAGTTCATGCAGAGCTTGTTCGTATAGCCGAGGCTTCAGATTCTCGCGTTCTGCTTTTTCCCGGCACAGGGTGAGCATGTCGGTCGATACGTCAGAGCCGTCCACGTCCAGCCCAGCCCGTAAAAACGGGATCAGTAAACGACCGGTTCCGCAACCGGCGTCCAAAGCAGGTTGTCCATGAAGTTCTATTTGTTTCTGAAAATAGGCGATTTCCGGTCCTTCCGTGCAATGTTCCGCCCAGTACCGCGCAACGAGTCCATAGTGCCATGTTTGAGGTTTATTATTCATATATAGTTCCTGATTAGATGACCGGCAAACCAGTCGCTTCGATTTTGTATTTTTTGTCCGGATAAAGTTTTCCCTTTGTGTGCGGGGAATGCGTTGGCGCGGCTCTGTTCCGGATTTACGTAAGCCGAGCCGGTTTATTTGCAGATGAAGACCGTCACGGATGACGGCTTATGCGAGGAAACAAAAAAGCCGCTCCCCCAAGGGAACGGCTTGAAGCGCGCTGAAGGCAACCCATCTATGCCGGGATCCCAAAGGGGCGTGACGATCTGACGGAACGCATATTTCTGACTCTCACCACACCCTCCTTTCCGACATCAAATTAGTTGGTTTATTGGCGAAACATTCAAACAAATATCAGATAATCAAAAATACACAAGTATTTTTTTGGTTTTTTTATGCCGCGAACCAGCGCATTGACAGGTCCGCAATTTTATTGCCATTCATGACCGCTAGAACGTCGATGCCTGCCTTATCTGAACGCCATTGGATGGTTTCGGACGTACAGGTGTTTTTACGAATTAATTAGGGGCATATGGCTTTGAAATACTATTAAACCAACGCTCCTTCCTGGGCGACAATACAGGATGGAAAGTCAGCATGGCTCCGCCAGCAGTGCAGCCCCTTTCCCGTTCATGATGTAGGGGTAGAAACCTCCCGTAGATGCGAGATAATCCCGTAGCCGTCTCTTTCTTGCCGTCCATTCCCCGCGAAACGCTTCGCCGCAGTCAACGTGCGACAGCCCCTTGATCATGGTGGCGTAGAGAATTTGACCAAGCATTTTCACTTTATAGGCTGGCATGAGATCGTAATGGTTTTTTGGACTTTCAACGGCGGGGATCAAGAAGTCCATCATGTCCCGCAGGCTGAATTCCGTTATGCCCTGCCGGTTGAAGTATGTCCTCAAAACCGTCTCGGCTCTTCTCGTAAGTTCCAGAATGCAGAACAATTCATCAATGATAAGTTTCCTGTCAAGGGCGTTCAGGTCGTTGCTGGCACTAATCTGCCGACAAAGACGTTGAGCCCGTTCAGTTGATACCATCCGTTGTCTCTCCCCTTTGACAATCTGACCGACCCTTGAACTGGATACGCCGAAGTGCCTGGCAATCTGGGATTGTGTCCGCCCATCAGCCAGCATCTTCATGATTTCGGGAATGGCGTATGGGGGTTTATAAGTCATCTTGGGGATAGGCTTCACGCCGAACCGTTATCCATTAAGCCTTAATTCCGTTATCTTCAAATCTTCCCCAAGCAGCTGCAAAATGGATTCAAGCAGCCGCTCAATTTCAACGACGACACACTCTATGGATTCCTGTCGGCCTTCGGACTCGGGTCTGTTCAGCAGGTCAACCAGTTCAAACAGCAGGGCATGGATTCGGCTGGTCTTTTCCTGCCACCAGTTGCCAAAATCTTTTGTGGGGTCTGATTCCCGAAAGATGATGGGAGCCGGTCGGTCGGCAGCATCCGTTACCGATTTGGGAAGCCCGTGAATCTCCCCTGTCGTAAGCAAAGGGGCAATGAAGTTCAATAGTCGCCTTGAATCAGCCAACAATTTGAGCAGGGTAATGTCATTGGAGTGTCCGGCCAGAATGGCTTCCTTCAGTTTAACCATACCGGCCGTCATTCGTTTGGCATAAAGTTCTGCCTGTTTGGTAAAATCTGTTTCGTTTATATTCATGGGCGTAATAGTAACTGGTTTTGTTGGGATTGCGATAATATTTTAATGACTTTCTGATCCAAACCAATATAATTTTGGCTCAATATCACGGAATTTAATCAAAAATCAAATGAAACCAGCCGGACATTGTATGGAAATGGGACAATGATATTCCGTATCAGCCAAAGACTTGGAAAGAAAATCAAGGTTACGCCACAAGGGGTACTCCCAAACCACGAAAATCCCTTTGCTGACTGGTCTGCTCGTCTATTCACAGCCGACCGGGCGCAATATGTCATCATCTCCAACACTCGCAGTCTGTATTCCATTGTCATGCACGGCCAGGGAATTACTGATGATAATGTGTTCATAGATCGTACTCTGTCTGCCATGCGCGATTTCATGAAATCTGACGGATTTCAATTCCAGCACGAGCGATTTATTGTTCCGGAAACCCATACAGTGATGTTTTCAGGGAACACAAATAGGCCTGTGATCGGCTCCATGAATGACCTGATATTTCAGGCAAAGATTGGGTTGATCGAAGGCGGAATATCACCCCACAAAGCATCCGAAGAAATCAATGATACGCTACTCTCAGCGTTGAATTATAACAATCCAAAAGAAGCATTTGGGGCTATGAAGCTGTGACAAATAAATGCTCTTGGAAAACCTTCTTAAATTAAACATGGATAATCAAATGAAGCCCGCCGGACAATCCACCAGAAAAATGCAGGAACGGCATTATTACCGCCGACAGCTAATCATTCTTGCCATTCTGCTGGTCGGGTCGCTTTTCTTTTTTTTGCTGGGAAAACTTTGTGATTATGTCCGCAGACCGGCAATCTTTATTGGGCTTATTATCGGACTTTTTTTGGTCTTCAAGATCATAATGTCATTCTTGGAAAAATACGGCAAGAAAGAGAAACGAATGGAAGGCAAGTATGAACGCGGAGCCGTTGCGGAAGAATCAATTGGAGATATGCTTGATAAATTGCCAGGAGAAAATCTAGTTTTGCATGACGTTCCAAGCAGATTCGGCAACATTGACCACGTTATAATCAGCAGGACAAAAGGGATAATCCTGGTTGAAACCAAGTCCCATCGCGGGAAAATAACGGCAGAAGGGGATAAGCTGCTGATTGATGGCAAGCCACCTGAGAAAGACTTCATTAGGCAGACATTGAACAACTGCTATTGGCTCAAGGAATGGGTAAAAGACAATCTTGGGCTGGAAGCCTGGGTCAATTGCGTCATTGTTTTTACCAACGGCTTTGTAACTATCAGGGGCAAGATAAAAGGCGTGTGGGTTATTAACGCCAAATATTTTTATACCTGTTTCGACCGGATTTCTG
>Ga0074199_1000945_pt1 | contig 32538 bp, 22 predicted proteins | sample EPASupsiteSAE347_FD_64528 | JGI IMG/M metagenome (GOLD analysis project Ga0074199, IMG submission 64528) | Bioremediated contaminated groundwater from EPA Superfund site, New Mexico - Sample SAE3-47 | ecosystem: Environmental > Aquatic > Deep subsurface > Groundwater > Contaminated ... | reverse complement strand
TGTTCAGAATTACTGTAAAATATAACTTACCCTCCTATGATGTAGCTTTTCTTCAAAGAACTGGTGGCTCGCAACCAGATGCTATCAAATTTGGAGATTTTGAAAGAGTTCAACCTGGTGATACAGTATTTTATATCGGATGGGACGCAAAAGAAAGAAATTTTGCTGCAAAAGTTACTACTATTTCTGCTAAAGGTTCTGTCCTTTTAGAAGAAGGTGCAAAAGTGGATTTTCTTGAATTTAAAGGAGAAGCAATCCCGGGTTATTCTGGTGGGCCTGTATTTGATCAATTCGGAAATGTTGTTGCTATGGTTAGAGAAGGTTGGAACTGGACATCACTTCGAGGTGGACCATCAGTTAGAATTAATAGGGCTTTTTCCACAGAACTGCTTAGAGTACTTGATTCAGAATTGAAAATCCATTCAAAGACACAGCCAGAAAAGTCACCGAATAACCTTATTGATCTTCAACAATAATATTTTCCCCTTGTCTCAACGCTCCCGCGTTAAGACAGTTATTTCTGACTTATCGCGCCATATTTCACTGTCCCGCCTGACTTTTCTGCCTTCCCGCTGGTAATCCGGCCCTTCCGGACGACTTTCAGCCTTCCCTGCGCATTATTTGGCCTCCCAAACCGTCCGGGAAGGGGTAAAACCTGTCCGGGGAGGCCAAATGTTGTCCGGGGAAGCCCCAAATCCCGTACAAAGTGTGAAATAATGCATACGGAGTCCGAAAAAAATGCGTACCGGGTCAAAAAAAATCCGCAGGAATGACCGATTTTGCCCCGGGAAAGCCAAAAATTGGGTACGAAGTTCGATATTTTGGGTCCGGGGTTTGAAAAACTTGTTAAAGAGTCTCAAAAACTCCTTAAAGAGTGCGAAATATTGCCAGGGGAACCAAAAATCCCGGTCTGTTCAGCAAGCTGTGTAGCCGGCCGCCGCACCTGACCCTCAAATAGCCCTTGAAAATCGCGCGGCGGTTGCTTAACATTCAATGTGAGAGTGATTATTGAAATCGGAAACCAGCGCCAACGCGCCATGATTCAATCAAAGGAGGAACCATGAAACCCCGCGATTTATCGAAGAAAACACCCCTGTCCCCCAAAGAACTGTCCCTGATCGATGCCTACTGGCGGGCGGCTAATTACCTGTCCGTCGGCCAGATTTACCTCTTAGCCAATCCGCTGTTGAAGGAACCGCTGAAGATCGAACACATCAAACCGCGCCTGCTGGGTCACTGGGGCACGACGCCCGGCCTGAATTTCATCTATGCTCACCTCAACCGGCTGATTAAAAAGCACGACCTGAACATGATCTATATAACCGGGCCCGGACACGGCGGACCGGGATTAGTGGCCAATACTTATCTCGAAGGCACCTACAGCGAAATTTACCCGAATATCACGCCGGACGCCGAAGGTTTGCATAAATTGTTCAAGCAGTTCTCGTTTCCCGGCGGCATTCCGAGCCACGTCGCCCCGGAAACCCCCGGTTCGATCCACGAGGGCGGCGAACTTGGTTACGCCCTGGTGCATGCCTACGGGGCGGTCTTTGACAATCCCGACCTGATCGCCTGCTGCGTGGTGGGGGACGGCGAGGCCGAAACCGGCGCCTTAGCCACCAGCTGGCACTCCAATAAATTTCTCAACCCGGTACACGACGGCGCCGTTTTGCCGATCCTGCACCTGAATGGGTATAAAATTGCCAACCCGACCGTGCTGGCACGCTTAGACGATAATGAACTGGTCGACCTTTTGACCGGCTACGGCTACAAGGTTTATTGTGTGGCGGGCGACGAACCGCAGAAAATGCACCAGCTCATGGCGGCGACTTTAAACGTCGTCATTGCGGAGATAAAAGCGATCCAGGCGGAGGCCCGGACGAATGGTTTTACGAAGCGCAAACCCTGGCCGATGATCGTGATGCGCACTCCCAAAGGCTGGACCGGCCCGAAAGTCGTGGACGGCAAGAAAGTCGAAGGCACCTTCCGGTCGCACCAGGTTCCGCTGTCCGAACTGGCTAAAAAGCCCGATCATGTCCGCCTGCTGGAAGAGTGGATGCGCAGTTATAAGCCGGAGGAATTGTTCGATGAAAACGGCAAACTGCGCCCGGAACTGGCCGCATTGGCTCCGCAGGGCAATCGCCGTATGGGTGCCAATCCGCATGCCAACGGCGGCCTGCTCCTGAAGGACCTGAAGATGCCGGATTTCCGCGCTTACGCCGTGCCGGTACTCAAACCCGGTACGACCGAAGCCGAATCGACCCGCGTCATGGGACAATTCCTGCGCGACGTCATGAAACTCAATACCGGGAATCGCAATTTCCGGGTCATGGGGCCGGATGAGACCGCTTCCAACCGGCTGGGCGCGTTGCTGGAGGTTACCGACCGCGTTTCGACCGCCAATATTCTGCCGGACGACGAGCAGGTATCGCCGGACGGGCGCATTATGGAAGTCCTTAGCGAACACATGTGCCAGGGCTGGCTCGAAGGTTACCTGCTGACCGGGCGGCACGGCTTTTTCTCCTGCTATGAAGCCTTTATCCATATCATCGATTCGATGTTCAACCAACATGCCAAATGGCTGAAAGTCACGCGCCATATTCCGTGGCGCCGGCCGATCGCCTCGCTCAATTACCTGCTGACTTCGCATGTCTGGCGCCAGGATCATAACGGCTTCAGTCACCAGGACCCCGGCTTTATCGATCATGTCGTCAATAAGAAGGCCGAAATCGTGCGCGTTTACCTGCCGCCGGACGCCAATACGCTGCTCTCCGTGACCGATCACTGCCTGCGTAGCCGCCATTACATCAATGTCATCGTTGCCGGTAAGCAACCGGCCCTGCAATTCTTAAACATCGACGCTGCCATCAAGCATTGCACGACCGGCATCGGCATCTGGGAATGGGCCAGCAACGATCAGAACGGCGAGCCGGATGTCGTCCTGGCCTGTGCCGGTGATATTCCCACCTTAGAAACGCTGGCGGCCGTCGATCTGCTGCGCCAGAATTTCCCTGACCTCAAAATCCGGGTCATCAATGTCGTCGACCTGATGACACTGCAGCCCTCCGGCGAACATCCGCACGGCTTGTCCGACAAGGAATTCAATTCGCTATTTACGACCGACAAGCCGGTCATTTTTGCCTTCCACGGCTATCCGTGGCTGATTCACCGCCTGACCTATCGCCGGACGAATCACGTCAATCTGCACGTGCGCGGCTACAAGGAGGAAGGCACCACGACCACGCCGTTCGATATGGTGGTAATGAACGACCTGGACCGCTTCCATCTTGTCATGGACGTCATCGAACGGGTGCCGAAACTGGAGCCAATCGGGGCGCACGTCAAACAGGCCATGCGCAACCGGCTCATCGAACACAAACAATATATTGCGCGCGTGGGTGACGATATGCCGGAAATCCGCGACTGGAAGTGGCCGTATTGAGATAAATATTTGTCATTTGTGGTCATTTAGCCCGAAGCGGGCTTGTCATTCGATAGATAAGCAATAATCACTCGATTGTCATACAATGGTGACCTGTGGCTGATCAGGTAAATTTGAATTTTGAATTCTGAAATTTGAAATCTTCAATCTCCAACCTCCCCGCCTTTTCCGCTGAAGCGTAAAACTCGGGCAGGCAATCTACAATCTCCAATTGATTAATAAAATAGGCTTGTCTCATTGCGGGCGCGATATTAATTTGTCCCGACGATGAACGACTACAAACGCAAAATTACCCGCACCGTGCATGTCGGCAACGTTCCCATCGGGGGCGGCTTTCCGATCCCGGTGCAGTCCATGACCACCGCCAAAACGCACGATCTGGAAAAAATCCTGCCGCAAATCGAGAAACTCGAAGCGGCCGGTTGTCAGATCATTCGTGTGACTGTTCCCGACGAGAATGCTGTTAAAGCCCTGCCGGAAATCAGGAAACGCATGACCGTGCCGCTGGTCGCCGATATTCATTTCGATTATCGTTTAGCGCTGGGCGCGATCGATGCGGGTGTGGATAAAATCCGCATCAACCCCGGCAATATCGGCGGAGCCGAACGAGTCAAAGCCGTTCTCGCGAAAGCCCGCGCGGCGCAGGTGCCGATCCGTATCGGCGTCAATTCCGGTTCGCTGGAGAAGGATTTAACGGCTAAGTATGGTTCGGCGACGCCCGCCGCCATGCTGGAGAGTGCCCGCCGCCATCTGGAGATATGCGAGGAGAACGATTTCCGCGACGTAATCGTGGCGTTGAAATCCAGCGAGGTCACCCTAATGATCGCCGCCAACCGGCTTTTCTCGGAACAATTTGACTATCCGCTGCATCTGGGCGTGACAGAATCCGGCCCGGCCTGGTCAGGTACGATCAAATCGGCGATCGGGATCGGAACGCTTCTGGCGGAAGGCATCGGCGACACGCTGAGAGTTTCGCTGACGGCCGATCCGGTCGAGGAAGTCCGCGCTGGTTTTGAGATTCTGAAAGCCCTCGACTTGAGTAAAAATGGTATCCGGTTAGTGTCCTGCCCGACCTGCGGGCGCACTTCCGTCAACCTGATCGCAATCGTCACGGAAATAGAACAAAAAATCCGCGACATTAAAAAGAACCTGACGGTCGCCGTCATGGGTTGTGAAGTCAACGGTCCCGGGGAAGCCCGTTCAGCCGATCTCGGCATTGCCTTTGGTAAAGGCGTCGCGTTGTTGTTTAAACGCGGCCAGGTCGTCGCCCGCCTGAAACCGGAGGAGGCCGTAGCCCGTTTATTGCTGGAAATTGAAAATTGGAACCCGACAGAAAAGGAGATTCCACGATGAATAAAATTATGCTGGTTTGTTTAAGTTTTTTATTAATTGGCAGTCTTTTCGCCCAGGAGCCGGCGCTGCCGGTTTCCACTTCACCGGATTCAGTGGCCCAAACGCCGGCTTTGCAGGTACCGGGTCAGACGGAACCGGTAACACAAATGCCGCTGGAACCACTGCCTTCGGAGTCATCTCAACCAGAAACAGCTCCGCCAGCGCTCGTTTCGCCTAAAACGGTAAAGATGAATCCGTCCGAAGTCACCAATTACGGCCAGATGATTTACTGGAAATCGCTGACGCAGTCCGAGAAAAAAGTCTTTGTATTCGCGTATCTATATCGGACTTATGAGACGCTCGAACAGGTTAAGAGTGATAAATACCTGAAATCAGACACTAAGCTATTTCAGAAAAATATCGCTGAACCGGTTTTTGATATTTATAGAAAAATCGACGAGAATACCAAAGACGACCTGATCTTCTGGATCGATAAGTTCTACCGCAACGATGTCAACAAGGATAAGCCTTTTAGCGACGCTCTGCGGTATGCCGGTGAAAAATTGGGTACCGGTTCAAAATCACTGCGCGGTAATTTCAAGGAAACTTCCGAATAAGATCGGTGACAGCCGGCTGGAAAACTGATTCCGTCACTCGCGATGACATCTCGTAAAATTCCACTGCATTTTTATATCGAACACTGGTTGCTGAAAGGATTGCGCCGGATTCTGCGGTCTTTATCGCCATGCCATCGTCGGCATCTGGCGCATTTCGCCGGAAATCTGGTTTATTTCCTGATTCCATATCGCCGGTCGATCATGCACGCCAATTTGCGCCGGGCCTTTCCCAATGCTAATGAAAAATGGCGGCGCCGGATAATTCAGACTTGCTACCGGCATTTTGCGCAGGTTTACTTCGACTTTTTCCCGCTTTATGAGGCGTCAGCGCAACAATTCGATTCTTTGGTTGAATGTCACGATCTGAATGTGTTGAACGATGCTTTATCGCAGAAGCGCGGAGTCGTGCTGGTGCTTTTTCATTTTGGCAACTGGGAAGTCTGCGCCGACTGGTTCGCCCGTCACGGCTATGGCATCGCGGCAGTTGCCAAGAAGATGAAAAATCCTTTGGCTGACCGGTTATTTCTGGCCGCCCGCACTCACAACGGTTTGCAGATTTTGTATAAGACCAAAGCCAATTCGCCCCGAATCTGGAAATTTCTCCGCGCTGAAAATATCCTTTATTTGCTGGCGGATCAGGACGCCCGGCGGAATGGAATATTCGTGAAATTTTTCGATCAATGGTCATCCAGTTACCGCGGACCGGCTCTTTTCACTCTGCGCCAAAAAGCCCCGCTCGTTGCCGGATGGTGCTTGTTGCAGGATAATGGAAAATATATCATTCGCCTGAAAGAACTCGGTACCAGTGTACCGACCGAATACAAAAACGAGCCGATTGCCTGGCTGACTCAGCAAATCGCGCACTTTTTTGAAGAACAAATCCAGGGCTGTCCCGAACAATATTACTGGTTTCATCGCCGCTGGAAGACTAAACCGCCTTCTAATTTTATGGTGGAAAAATGACCGAGATAATCACACTCGAAAAAATGTTTAATGACGAGAAGTACAAAGTACGGGCTGCCCTGCAGAGCGGGGCAGTCATCGCCTATCCGACCGACACGATTTACGGCCTGGGTGTGGACGCTTTCAATGCCAAAGCCGTGCGAAGTCTACTCGATTTAAAACGACGCCCGCCGGGTAAACCGGTCAGCGTCCTGTATACCGACATCGCGTCCGTATTTCGCGATTTTAAGCATTTGAATGACTTTCAGCAAAAGGTGGTTCGGGCGCTATTGCCAGGGAAAGTCACATTAATCCTGCCGACCGGGCCGCAAAGCCGGTTTCCAAAAGAGATCACGTCTGACAACACGCTCGGCGTCAGGGTCATCGATCTGGAACCGCTCAATTGCCTGCTCCGTTTATTTCCGCATCCGATCACGACCACCAGCGTCAATCCGGCCGGTGAACCGCCCGCCCGCACAGTCGCCGAAATATTAAGTTACTTTGGCGCTCAAATTTCCCTAATTTTGGCACATGGCGAAGCAATCAATTCATTGCCATCGACTATTATCAAAATCGGCGAAAGCGATTTTGAAATCCTACGGCCAGGCGCCGTCAGCCCGGCTGAAATAAAAGCGAGAATATCCCGACAATGAATATCTATCTGCGCGTTATAAAATTAGTCAAACCGTACTGGGCCGTGCTGACAGTCAGCATAATCACGTCACTGATCTATGTGGCTTTCAACAGCTCATCGGTTTGGCTGACGGCGTCATTCACCAAAGTTTTATTTCCGGAGAAAAAGAGTAGCGAAATTCATCAGGTTCTGCCGGTCGCGCCGGAAAAAGCCAAAAGCGGTGTGAACGTTGCTCTTAAAAAATTCACCGACCGGCTAATCGTTCGCGAAACGCCCGCGGCTTCACTCAAAGCGCTCTGTATACTGATTTTCTGCACCTTTTTACTGAAAAACATCTTTCTCTACATAAAAAATGTGACGATCAGTTTCGTGCAACTGCGCATGATTAACGACGTTCGCAATCAAATTTATGCGCACCTGCATGACCTGTCGCTGACCTTTTTTAACCGCAAGCGCGGTGGCGAGATCACTTCGATTATCATGAACGACGTCGGTGCAATGCGCAATTCCTTTACCATTAGTTTTGATAAACTGCTGGTCGAGCCGATCAATATCCTGACTTTCATGGTGCTGTTGTTTTTCATTTCCTGGCAATTGTCTTTGCTGGCCGTCATCATTTTACCGGTGAGTGGATTAATCATTTCCAATATCGGCAAGAGCATCCGACGTAAATCGATTCGCACTTCGCGCCAGATCGCCGGCATTATGGCGATTCTGGATGAAACTCTGCAAGGTATGCGCGTTGTCAAAGCCTTCGCCATGGAAAAATTCGAGATCAACCGCTTTGTCGCCGAAAGCCGTAAATATTTCAACCTGCTTTTCCGCCGCAAAAAACTGCGCGAAATTTCATCGCCGATCAACGAGACTTTCGGTGTGCTGATCGGTATTCTGCTGTTGTGGTTCGGCGGCAACCGGGTTCTGGCCGGAACCGGAATCGAAGCCGAAGATTTTATTCGTTTCATCATCATGTTGTTTGCGATTATGACCCCGATCAAGAGCCTGAATAATGTCACAATGGAATTGCAGGAAGGGCTGGCATCCGCCCAGCGCGTTTTTTCAATTATCGATGAAAAACCGGACGTGGTTGAAAAACCGAATGCGGTCGTCATTCAGAGCTTTAATGACAAAATCGTCTACGAAAACGTCTCTTTCAAATATGAAACTTCGCGCGCGGAAGTTTTGAATAAAGTGAACCTGGAAATAAAGAAAGGCGAGGTGGTGGCTGTCGTCGGTCACAGCGGCGCCGGAAAATCCACTCTGGTCGATCTCCTGCCGCGTTTTTATGATCCGACCGGTGGGCGCATTCTGATCGACGGCATTCCCAACAACGATCTGACGTTTGCTTCGCTGCGCTCGCTGATGGGCATTGTCACCCAGCACACGATCCTGTTCAACGATACGATTTTCAACAATATCGCCTACGGTATCCGTGATTTCGATCCGAAAAAAGTTGCCGCCGCGGCTGAAGCCGCCAATGCGTTGGAATTCATCGAGGAATTTCCCGATAAATTCGAGACCATGATTGGTGACAAAGGTCTGCGGATTTCCGGCGGCCAGCGTCAGCGGCTTGCGATTGCCCGGGCTTTACTGAAAAATCCGCCGATCCTGATCTTAGACGAAGCCACTTCGTCGCTCGATTCCGAGTCAGAGCAAAAAGTCCAGGCGGCCATCGAGAATCTGATGAAAGACCGCACTGTTTTGGTGATCGCGCACCGCCTTTCCACCATCCAGAATGCTAATAAAATCGTTGTCCTGGAGCGTGGTCATGTCGTTGAAACCGGGACGCATGCCGAATTGATCGCCAGGGAAAACAGCGTCTATCGTTTTTTTCACGATACTCAGTTTGCCAATCTCAATGACGGTAAGGTTTGAAATTTGGCCGACGCAGAATTGAGAAAGACTATCCGGAATAATTTGACGCGCCTGCCGGCCGTGCAGAAAGTCATCGAGTACCTGGCGCAAACCTCACCAAAAATCAAACCGGTTTATCTGACCGTTCTGGTGCGCGCCGAACTCAATGCAATGAGAGCAGCGATACAGAACGGGGATTTCAAAGTACCGACCGATTCCGATCTGGTTAAAATCGTTGCTGAAAAAGTCGCGGCCCGGATCGCAAACCTGACCGGCGGCCGTCTTAAAAAGGTTATCAATGCCACGGGCATTGTCCTGCATACCGGGCTGGGACGCGCGCCTTTCGGATGCGAATCATCACGGGCTTTAGCCGATTTACTGTCCGGATACGTCAACCTGGAATTCGACCTGAATTCCGGCGAGCGCGGCGAAAGGCTCGACCTGATCGATGAACATTTACGTTTAATCAGCGGCGCCGAATCATCGGCCGTCGTCAATAATAACGCCGCGGCAGTCTTGCTGGCGCTGAATACTCTGGCGGAAGGCAAAGAGGTTATCATCTCGCGCGGAGAATTGATCGAGATCGGCGGCAGTTTCCGCCTGCCGGACATTATGCAGAAAAGCGGTGTCAGGATGGTGGAAATCGGTACGACCAACCGCACGCATCTCCAGGATTATCAGGATGCCCGCACCCGGCGAACCGGCGCGATTCTACTGGCGCATTCGTCAAATTATAAAATCGAGGGTTTTACAACCAAGCCGGAAGCAGGCGAGATCATCACCTGGGCGCATACCCATCGTTTGCCGATTATCATCGACCTCGGCAGTGGCGCGTTGTTTCCGATGGAAAAAGGTGGCCTGCCGTATGAGCCGGTTGTAGCAGAAGTCGTCAAACAGGGCTTTGATGTCGTGACCTTCAGCGGCGATAAATTGCTGGGTGGACCACAAGCCGGACTGCTCGTCGGCAAAAAAATCTGGATAGACCGCATCCGCAAAAATCCACTGATGCGTGTTCTGCGGTGCGACAAAACCGTTTTTACTCTGCTCGAGCGTACTCTGAACCGATATTTAACGGATGAAGCGGTGCCGGAAATCGCAACCTATCAATTGCTGACGGCCTCGCCAGCATTGCTGAAAGAGCGCGCCGTCGCGATAATTAGTGCACTTGACCCGGCAATTATCAAGATATTGAATCTGAATGTGCGCGATTCACTGACCGAAGCCGGAAGCGGGGCAATGCCAATCGCCGCAATTCCGAGCGCGGCGCTGGTCGCAATTCCTCAAAACGTTTCGGAAGCCCAACTTGCCGGCCTGTTTCGTTCGTATCCACCGCCGGTTATCGGCTATTGTAAAAATGGCGAATTCTGGCTGGATTTAAAAGCCATCCCTCCGGCCGACCTGCCGCTACTTCAATCGGCGTTGCAGGCGATCGGCCGTTTGCTGTTACCAAAAACCTGATCAGATAAAACATGCAAGCGCTTATCATTGGCACCACCGGACACATCGATCACGGGAAATCGGCGCTGGTCAAAGCGCTTACCGGAACCGATCCCGACCGCCTGATCGAGGAACAGGAACGCGGTATGACCATCGACATCGGGTTTGCATTTTTGAATGAAAATATCGCCTTTATCGACGTGCCCGGGCATGAGCGTTTCATCAAAAACATGGTGACCGGCGCCAGCACCGTGGACGTTGCCATGCTGGTGGTTGCCGCCGATGACGGCGTCATGCCGCAGACTCGCGAGCACCTTGAGATTCTCAAACTACTGGCAATACGCACCGGAATCATCGTTCTTAATAAAATCGATCTGGTGAGTGACGATTGGCTGGAAATGGTCGGGGAGGATGTGCGGCAATTGGTCAAAGGCACTTTTCTGGATTCGGCGCCAGTCTTTAAAACTTCGACTGTCAGCGGCGCCGGAATCGCAGAACTGCGCCAATTTCTGACCGAGCTCCCGGCGCGTATGTCGGAGGTGAAATCGACCGGTCTGTTCCGCCTGCCGGTCGACCGCGTTTTCTCGATGAAAGGTTTCGGCACGGTCGTGACCGGCACGGTGCTTTCCGGGACCGCCCAGGTCGGCGACGAATTAGAGGTGATGCCATCCGGCTGGAAAACCCGAATCCGCGGCATACAATCCCACAACGATGTCCTTACTGCTATTGCCCGCGGACGTCGCGCGGCGCTCAACCTGGCGGGTGTCACACGCAAGGAGATCGAACGCGGAATGATCGTCGCTTCGCTCAACGCATTCCGGAAAACCAACCTGCTGACAGTTTTCGTCGAATTATTACCCGATGCGCCGGCTGTAAAATACAATGACCAACTGCGGCTTCATCTCGGAACCGATGAACGGATTGTGAAGATCAGATTGATCGGACGCGACCGGCTGAAACCCGGAACCGGCGGCGTGGCGCAATTACTCTTCGATCAGCCGGTAACGGCCGGATTTCGCGACCGTTTTATTCTCAGAATGTATTCGCCGCTCATGACGGTCGGCGGTGGAATCGTTCTCGAAAATCATCCCGCGCCTCTGCGAAAAAAAGAGAAGGCGATCGCGGCGGAAATTGGACACCTTTTAGATGCCGGTGACGAAGAATGGCTGAAATGGTTTATGCTCCGTAAAGAAGGCCGGCTCACAACGGCCGAAGAACTGGCGCAGGATCTGACCGTCACAACTGCAGAAATTCAACCGCTGTTGGCAACATTGATCGGAGATAACGTCATCCGCGAAAATAACGGCAATTTGATTGCCGCCGATCGCTTTCTGGCGGCAGAGCAGAAAATCCTGGCGACTTTAGACGAATTTCATCGGTGGAATCCACTCCAAACCGGTCTGGACAAAGCAACTCTGTATACCCACCTCGGTCTTGATGAATCGCTGGGCAACTGGCTGGCCGTCGAATTGGTGAATGCCGGAAAAATTCAAATCACCGGCGAAAAATTTAAAATGACCGGATTTGCACCGCAATTGACGGAACAGCAAACCACTCTGCTCGAACGAGTTGCGGTCGTCATTACGCAGGCCAATCTGACGCCGCCGACGCTCGAAGAATTGTCGGAACAAATGCAGATCGCTCCGGAAGAATTGCGCCATTTACTTAACCTGCTGATCGAACAGCAGAAAATCGTGCTGATCGAACGCATTTTCCCATTTGCCAAAGTAGCCATCGAATTGGCCGAAGAGCGATTGACCGAATTCCTGAAAGGCAAAAGCGGGGCAACGGTCAGCGAACTGAAAGACGCCCTCGGCGTCTCGCGCAAGTTCGCCGTGCCGCTCCTGAATTATTTCGACCGGAAAGGCGTGACGGTGCGAGTCGGCGATGCCCGGAAACTGGGATAATTTTATGAAGGAATAATATGAATAAAATAATCCTGGTAAAAAAAGACCGCGAAAAATCGCTTCTGCGTCATCATCCGTGGCTCTTTTCGGGGGCGATTGAGAAAGTCGCCGGTGAGCCGCAATCCGGTGAAACTGTCGAGTTGCGGGCACACGACGGTCGCTTTCTGGGATGGGGAGCCTGGTCGCCGCAATCCCAGATCGCCGTACGCGTCTGGAGTTTCGATGAGAGTGAAGTAATTGACGCCGATTTCTTCCGTTGCCGGTTGAATCAGGCCATCGCTCAACGCAAGTCGCTATTAATTCCGGGTGTGACCGACGCCGTGCGTTTGGTCAATGCCGAGTCGGACGGCCTGCCCGGACTGATCGTCGATCGCTACGGCGATTTTCTGGTCGTTCAGTTTCTTGCTGTCGGAGCGGAATTCTGGCGCGCTACGATTGTCGCGATATTGGCGGAGATTGGTCTCGAATCCGACACGCCGGTCGCCGGTTCGCCGGTCGCCGGGATTTACGAACGTTCAGATATCAATGTCCGTGAAAAGGAAGGTCTGCCGCTCAGGAAAGGTTTATTGCAGGGTGAAGAGCCGCCGGAGTTCGTCGAGATTCGGGAAAATTCACTCCGCTTTTTGGTCGATATCCGGAATGGCCACAAGACCGGCTTTTATCTCGATCAGCGCGATAACCGGCAGAAGATCACCGAATTCGCAACCGGCTGTTATGTGTTGAATTGTTTTGCCTATACCGGCGGATTCGCCATCGCCGCTCTGCAGGCCGGCGCCGGTAAAGTGACGAATGTCGAGTCGTCCGATACCGCCCTGGATATTCTGAACCGGAATGTTGTTCTAAACGGACTGGATGCCGGGCAGGTGGAAAACATTCAGGACGACGTGTTTGTGGTTTTGCGCAAATTCCGCGACCAGGGACGCGATTTTGACCTGATCGTGCTCGATCCGCCCAAGTTCGCCGAGTCTAAGAGTCAGCTCGAACGCGCCAGCCGCGGCTACAAGGACATCAACCTGCTGGCCTTTAAACTCCTGCGGCCGGGCGGAGTGCTGTTTACGTTTTCCTGCTCGGGGCAGATGCCGCCGGAACTCTTTCAGAAGATTGTCGCGGATGCGGCTCTCGACGCCGGAAAGACCGCGCAGATCGTGGCGCGACTGGCTCAGGCCGCCGATCACCCTACGGCTTTAAACTTCCCGGAAGGCCACTATCTCAAAGGTTTGGTCTGTAGAATAGTTTAACAGTTCCGGGTTACGAGTTGGCGAGTTGCAAGTTGAGAGTTCCGGATTACGAGTTGGCGAGTTGCGAGTTACGGGTTGCGAGTTTACAGTTACCTGTCACCTGTCACTAATAACTCATCACGTCTTACCTGCCCGACTAACACCGTTCAGGCGGGCGCCTTACGATTTACGCGTAACGTCATCCGCGGATCATGGTCAGCAGCATCTTGAAGCGTTTAACGGCATTCACGGCATGCGGCTGGTTGGCGGGCATGATAATCATGTCACCGATCTTGACGCTGAACGCCTGACCGGCAATTACAACCTCGGCTTCGCCGTCGATGACGTTCACCAGGGCGTCGAACGGCGCGGTGTGCTCGCTCAGGCGCTGACCTTCGTCAAAGGCAAAGAAGGTCACATTGCCGACCGGCCTGTCGATCAGCGTGCGGCTGACGATCGCTCCAGCCTGGTAATCCGCCAGGCCGAGGAGTTTGCAGGATTGGGGCGGCCGATTATTAATTGTATTCATATTTTCCTCAGAAGTGAATATTTATTACTTCAGCGCCTTAGCGATTTCTTTCAATTTCTCAATTACAGGTGCAGCACTTATTTTGAATTCATTCTTTGCCAGTTCTTCGTCACTTGCTATCCATGCTTTTACTTTCTCTAATAAAGCCTTTTTCTCTTCTTTTTTTTGTTTTTTATCAGTTAGGGCTAGTACTTCATCAACTCTTGTTTGGAAAATAGGAGGATAATATTTTTCAAAGTCGTGTTCGGAAAATTGTGAAAAATGATCCTCTAACCAACCTCTCGGGGTATACGTCTGTTTTAGTTTTTCAATTATTCCGCTTTCTTCAAGTCCACCATCAATTATCACCCATACTTTATTTTTATAAGCAGGTTCAAGATGGAAGTAAACAAAGAGGCGGTTAAAGTCTTCGAACTTCGGTTCTACCTGATTTAATGAGGCTGCTGAAAAGGTTCTTATTTTATTCTTTAGAGATTTAGCATACCATTTGAAAAACCAATCACGAATCAGACCTTCTGCTGACGATTCTTCCAAAAACAACCATCCGTCCCACAGACCAAAATCACAAAAATCATAACCTAATTCTTCCAACACTATTCTTCGTTCTTCCGGATCAGGCGATACTTCAAATATTTGCGAAAGAAATAGATTTGGTCTTTTTTCATCTCTTAAATCATTTACGACCTTGAATATTTTCGTACTCTCGACACCTCCTAAATATCTCATAACAATATTCGAATGAGTCGAAATAAAGAACTGATTTGTCTTCGATTTTTCAATTATCAAATTGAGTAGGGCTTTTAATGCTTTTGGATGAATGTCGTTTTCTGGTTCTTCTATTATAAAAATTCTGTCTTCTGCTACACACAAGTCGGTCACTAAGCCCAAAATGCTTGTCACGCCTTCTCCCATTGCCGTCAAAGGAATATGTTCTGAATTGCGAATGAAATAAACTGCTCTCTTTCCACCGCTCGTTGCTAAAGTAGACACTTCAAATCCTAAAATATTTTTACATGCTTTTTTATATTGTTCATTTCCAGGTTGAAAATGAGGCGTGATTAACCTATCAATTTTAGAATATAAAAATTGGACATCTCCGGTAACATTGTTTGTATTTTGCTTGTTGATGGTTTCGTCAAATCCTACGGTTTTTCTTTTTGAGAGATAGGGATATATTAAATTACTTGGTTCATATTGGGGACTATCAATATGTGGAACACTCTGACCATTTTCCTGTATCAGAGTTCTTTTTTGATTTTGACGAATTATTATTTCCTTAGGCTCGATCGTATCTGGTGATTGTGGATGGTATCCAATAAATCTCAGTACAATTTCACATTGTATTTCTCCTATTGTTCTATCTTCACTAGTTAAAACTGATGGCTGTTGGATAATAAAAATTGATTTTAAAATAGTTGATTTTCCGGAATTATTTGGACCAATAAATAAGTTAATTTTTCCAGATAGTGGGATTTGTCCGGTTTGTCTGAATCCTCTTATATTTACTAATTGAATAGATATTATTTTCATAATTGCTCCGGCCCTTTATTGTCATAAAAAATGTTGAAATTCCCAAAGGTTATTCGAAAGCAGTTCAATTCTACGCCTGCGAAAAACATTTCTGCCTTTTTAGGGTTCGTTTTCATTTGCACTAATTCTACGATGGAAAATATTGGAAGTCAACAGGAAATTTCATGATGACGGACATCAATTTATCAACCTATTTCAGGACGTGATAACCCGTCACTTGTAATTTGTACCGTGAAAACAGTGATGCTGACCGGTTAAAACATAAACCCGGCTCTAAAGTACACGACCACTCGTTTTTCCCCGGGCCGGTAGACGCTTTTATCGCCCCGACTCGCTACCAGATCGAACGGCCCGACCGGCGAAACATATTTCAGACCGACGCCGTAACCAAACAGATTTTGAGCACGAATATCGGGAGCCAGAAATTTATTCCGGAAGCCTATTGCGGCGTTGGCAATTGCCTTGACCTGCAAATTGTTGATGATTTCAAAGGCGTAATCGCAACGCAAGGTGGTCATCTCCGAGCCGACCAGCTGATCGTATTCTGCTCCGACAAACGTTTCCGGGCCGCCCTGGTAGACAAACCGGTTGGTAAAGCCCTGCATATTGGCGTAGCCGTAGTAGCCCGACAAACGCAGGGTACTGCGCTTTATCGAATGATATACATCGGCTGAAAATTCAAACCGGGTATAGTTAGCATGATTTCCGATTTGCGGAAAGGTCTGTTCATACCCGAGGTGGATGAGCGTGCCTTTGCGCGGTTTGAAAGCATTGTCTAACAGATCGATGTTGGAGGCCATCTGAATTTTATAGACTTCATCGCGCCAGTCGTAGAATTTTATCGGTTCGTCGGGACCGATGTCCGGCCGGATATTAACCGCTTCGTAATTTAGCTCCGATTCGATATTCCAGTAATTTTTATAAAGCAAACCGAAGCCGAAACCGAACAGCGCGGAGCGATCGATATAAGACGCGATTTTATTGCCGGTCAGACTATAGATAAAGGTCGGGATTTCTTTGTAGTTGAAATGTACAAAAGGATAAAACGGGAGGTTCAGTCGCCGCGACGGGTAAAGGGTTTTTAATTTAAACTGGCTCAGCCCGATGAACTGCCATTCGGCATCGAGTCGCAATCCGCGGATAAATGGACCGGCGGTCTGGAAATCCAGTGCTCCGACCAGATTATGATAATTGTCGTAGCGGACTCCGATCCGTAATTTCTGAGGCGTATGTTCGGTAACGGTCAGCACTAAGATGACTTTATTTTGGCCGGCCGGTTCGGTCGTGAAGCTGACGTTTTTAAAATAGTCCAGACCGTAGAGATAATTGATCTGTGACTCGACGCGGTTCATCGAGAAAATTTCGCCCGGAATGATACCAAACGAGCGAATGATGAAATCATCCGTGAGCAGGTTGTTCCCGCGAACCTCAATGTTCTGGATGATGGCGTGGACTTCTTCGATCAAATCTATTTTTATTTCGACGGATTGGGCGGAAAGAATCTCGACCGCGGAGCGAATCAGGTTGTAATCACCGAGCGCTTTGAGTCGCGCAATGCCCGCCGCCAGAGTATCAGGATGATAAATGTCGCCCTCTTCGATTCTCAGAATCGACCGAATGGCGGTGACCGGAATGACCTGATTGCCTTTGATATTGATCCGTGCGATCCGGCAATCTTCCCGCATCGGCGTTGCCGATGTTGAAATTACACCTGAACGCGAGAGGTTGTATTTTTGTTTCAGAGCGATCAGTTCATCCCGTTTGGAGTTAGCGGCGATTTCGCCGGCCTGCATGATTTTTTGGATTTTGGCGTTTCCAAAATCGCCCGGAAAGAGGCCTTCCAGCTGGCAGATGACCAGTAAATCGGCCTCTTTGGACTCGAAGTCGAGTTTGTTTTCTCGAAAGATATTGAAGGTTTGCATCAGAACATCGACGGTAGTCCGCAGTTCCTCTTTGGTCTTGAACGGATTCCTGACCATAGCGGCGATCACGATGTCAGATCCCATTTCCCGCACGACACTGACCGGCAAATTGTTCAGCAGACCGCCATCCACTAACAACGAATCGCCCCAATCCACCGGGCTGAAAATGCTGGGTACAGCCATCGTCGCCCGCATGGCAATCGGTAGCGAGCCGTGATCCAATATCACTTCGGTGCCGGTTGTCAGATCGACGGCGACACACCGGAACGGGATCATCAGGCTGTCAAAGTCATTGACTGTCAGGTAAGGCAGAACCAGCCGCGTCATGAACAGGGTGATTTTCTGACCGGAAATGGCTCCGCCTTTATCTACCGGCCGGAAATCGCGGATACCGAACTCGAACTGGTACTTGTCGGCATCCTGTTTCTGAAAATAGGGTAACACCTGCCGGGCCGGTGCGTCGATAAACATCTCCGACCAATCTGCTTCATGAGCGAGGTTTTCGATCTCCTTGCCGGAATAACCGACAGCGTACAGCGCGGCGACGATTCCGCCCATGCTGGTGCCGGCGATATAATCGATCGGAATATCCAGTGAATCGAGCAATTTTAAAGTCGCAATATGCGCAAAACCCATCGCTCCGCCGCCGCTCAAAGCCAGACCGATTTTTGGCCTGGGTGTCGTCTGGGGCGAGAGACTTTCCGTCACAAACAGTATGGCAAATAACAGCAGAATCCAACGCGAGAAAACATTAGATTTTTTCATTTTATTGTGACCAACTTTTAGTGACCACAAGCGCGGTTCTGATTTTAAATGACTGTCTATTTAACCTTTTCAAGTTTCGTTAGCAATTTGGTCGCCCGTGCGGAAGCTTTCGAGTCCGGGTAATTGGTGATGATCAGGTTTAAAATTTCGATGCTCTTTTGATTGTCTTTGATTTTACTTTGGTAAATATTGACGACCTGTTCCAGGGCTGAAACTGCTTTTTCCGACTGCGGATATTTCTGGAAAATACTCATGTAGACTTCAATGGCCTGATCGTAACGGGTTTTTAAAAAGTAAAGATCAGCGGCGGCGGTCAAAGCCTCCTGGGCTCCGGTGGTCGCCGGATAACGTTCGTCAATCAATTTGTAAGTGTTAACCGCTTCCTCGATCAGGCTCATTCTGGTGGCCTGAATGGTCGCTTTGCGGGTCAACGCCGGGATGGCAGCGGGTGATTGGGAATATTTATCAGCGTATATCTGGTATTCCTTGACGGCTTTTTCCCAGTCGTTCAGATTTTCATCATTGATTTTAGCGATGCGATGCTGAGCGTCTTCCGCCAGAGTATCGTCGGGAAAACGCTGAATCAGCGCGGCAAAGGTTTTAATGGCGTTCTCGTATTCATTGAATTGTTCCTGCTGGATTACGCCGCTGATGTGCAAGGCGCCGCAGTAAAGTGCATCTTCCGCGTACAGGATCATCATTTTCTGTAAAAGCAGGTAGGCGCTGTGTGGCTGGTTGGAGTTTAACAGAGTATTAGCCAGCCAAAGATTAGTTTCCGGCGCATATTTGGATGCCGGGTAAAGCGCCAGGAACTTGCGGGCTTCCGCAACAAAGGCACCGCGTACGTTCGGGTCCGGTAAATCCTTCAGCAATTCAATATAGCGGAAATAGCGCATGTCTCCACGCGGCAATTTGGGAACCGCGTTAAGGAGGTCGCTCAGGAAAACGTTGTAGGTCTTGTAATATTTTTCGGTCTGAAAAATGCCGCCGCGAATACTCTTCATCTCTTCATAAAGCGACGATTCGGGAAATAGATACAGGAATTTGATGATATTGCGCTCGGCATTGCTCCAATCGCCGTCCCGGATGTTGATCTGAATAATAAAATCCAGCACCGAATCTGTCCGGGCCGCCGGGAAATATTTATCGAAATAGGTGTTCAATTCATCGATCTGGAAAGGAGATATATTTTCAACAGAGGAGGCCATTTTCAGAAAACCGGTTTTTCGTTTCGGGGTGTCCATTTTAAGCACTTTCTCATAGCGGAAATATTTTTCTTCCAGCCGGGTGTTCAAACCCGGAGCATTTGTTGGCCGGTTAGCCATGTTCTCGATACTATCCGACAGAGTCCGATTCAGGGTCGCGAGACGATCACGTTCGGCTTGCAGGTTTTCGGTCTTATCCGTGCAGGCCGATTCCAGCGAATCCAGTTTCTGTTGAAAAGACTCATCATAAACCAACCGCAGCGAATCGGCGATAAACTGGCGTAAGGTGTGAATGTCACCCAGCGCATCCTGTTCGGTCATCTGCTGAAATTCCAGATCCATACGCCCGGCGACTTTATCGATTAATTTGTCATCCTGTGCGTAGCCGACTTTACTCGGCACGTAAAAACAAACGGTCAGTATCAAACCAAAGACAGTTTTTTTTGATAATTTCATCATGCCCTCTCATGGTTAAATATCTTCATTAATCGTTAAATGCATCGTATGCTAAATTAGAGTAATTTTTATTAAAAGTCCAATGCAGAAAATCGGCCGGTTTGCATTTTGGAAATATAAAAACCGTCAATGACAAAAAATACTTCCGGTTTTCGTTTACTATTTGCAATTTTGGGTAGAAAACAAGTGAAAGGAAATCATGCAGTATAAGCTTCCAGAACCACTCCGTGCCGGGGCTACCATCGGAGTAATTGCACCGGCCAGCGCCGCCAAACGCAAATCGACGGCGATTGGTTTGCAATATCTCCGGGATCGCGGTTATAAAGTAAGGACTGCGCCGAATCTGAACCGCGGGAAATTCTTTTTAGCCGGCCCGGATAACATGCGCCTGAAATATCTCGAACAGTTTTTATTCGATCCGGAAATAGATGGTATTATTTGTGTGCGCGGCGGTTACGGACTGATCCGGATTGTCGCACAAGTAGATTATAACCGTCTTGCGACGATCAAACCGAAAGTTTTTGTAGGCTACTCCGATATTACGGCTTTGCAAATGGCCATTGCCGCCAAAACTGGTTGGGTAACTTACAGCGGGCCGATGGTTTCGTCAGATATGGGACAGGCGATCAGCCCGTTCAGTGAAACCTGGCTCTGGCAAATGATCGGCGGAAATCCTTATCCGGTCGAATTAATCAATCCCGAAGACCAACCCCTGCGCATTTTCCGGCCGGGTTCTGCCGAAGGTGTTTTAATCGGCGGATGTATGTCGCTGATGACGCCTTTACTCGGCACCGCTTTGATGCCGGATTTGAAAGGCGCGATCCTGGTGATTGAGGACATCGGCGAGAAAACCTACCATCTTGACAAGCATCTGCAGATTTTACGTTTGCATGGCGTCTTCGATCAGATCGCCGGGTTGGTGGTTGGCCAATTCACCGACTGTTTGCCGAAAAATCCGCGCCGATCGTACACTCTTGAAGATTATCTTACGGATGTGCTGAGAGGTTATAACTTTCCGGTTATCACGAATTGGGCTTACGGCCACCTCAAACGGCGATTCACATTGCCGATCGGCGTGCGCGCCAGAATGACCACCGATCCGGCCGGAATAACCTTACTGGGCGTCTGAGAAAAAACACGGATTTCGCTAAATTTTGGATAGAAATTTTACGGCTGGATTCAAGATTTCTAAGGAAGAAATCAATTTAATTTATTAAGTTTGGAGAGTTGTTTTTCTCATTAGGTAAAAAATCGGAGAGACTCTTTGACTAAATTGCCCGAAGTAAAAATCAACACAGCCTGGTGTAAATCGTGTGGTATTTGTGTAAAATTTTGTCCGCGCCAGGTCCTGGAAATGGGAATATTCGCCGCCCAGGTTGCACATCCCGCTGATTGTAGCGGATGCAAAATGTGTGAAAACCTTTGTCCGGATTTCGCTATTACAGTGACGGTTCCGGAGAAGGTAAAGGAGGCGGTTAGATGACTGAAACCAGCCTGAAAAAACCAAACTTGCGTATATTTATGATGCAGGGTAATACGGCCTGCGCTGAAGGCGCGATTGCCGCCGGTTGCCGTTTTTTCGCCGGTTACCCGATTACGCCATCAACCGAAATCGCTGAAGTTCTGGCAAAACGTTTGCCGCAGGTCGGTGGTAATTTTATCCAGATGGAAGATGAAATTGCCTCGATGGGAGCCGTGATCGGGGCTTCGTTAGCCGGCGTTAAATCCATGACCGCCACCAGCGGACCGGGATTTTCATTGAAGCAGGAAAATATCGGTTTTGCGGCGATGGCTGAGATTCCGGTCGTAATTGTCGATGTTCAGCGCGGCGGCCCAAGCACCGGTTTACCGACGCATGTTTCCCAGAGCGATGTCATGCAGGCGCGCTGGGGCACCCATGGCGATCACGGCATAATTGCGTTTTGTCCGTCGACGGTGCGAGAGACTTTCGATCTGACGGTCAAGGCCTTCAATTGTGCCGAACGTTTTCGGACGCCCGTTTTGCTGATGACGGATGAAATTATCGGGCATCTGAGCGAAAAAGTCGAATTGCCCGATCCGGCCTCGCTGGAGATTATCGATCGCTGGCGCCCTACGGTTCCGCCTCAGGAATATCTGCCGTATCAGATGACCGATTCGGATATACCGCCGATGGCCAATTTCGGCGAAGGTTACCGCTACCACGTCACCGGCCTGGCGCACGACGAAACCGGTTTTCCCACCAACGATCCGGTCAAGGTCGAGCAACAGCTTTTACGCATTAATCGTAAGATCGATCGCTATCGTGATCTGATCGTCGAGGTCGAGAAATTTGATACCGACGATATGGAAATCCTGGTGATCGCTTATGGCGCCACGGCCCGTTCGGCTAAAAAAGCCGTCAGCCTGGCACGCGAATCCGGGATCAAAGCCGGTTTGTTAAAATTAAAAACGCTCTGGCCGTTCCCGGACAAGGAGATCGAAGCCCTTTACAAGCCGGTAAAAAAAATCATCGTGCCGGAACTGAATCTGGGTCAGATGGCGCATGAAATCGAATGGGCAGTCCGCCGTGAAAAGCCGGTTATTCGGATCAATCGGATCAACGGCGAGCCGATCACCCCGAGCGAAATTTTAGCGGCTATCGCCGGATAGAGGAAAATTATGGATTACTTAAAATATTTGCGGCAGGATAAAATGCCTCACATCTGGTGCGACGGATGCGGTCACGGTATTGTCCTTAAATCGCTTTTACGAGTCATTGATAAACTCGGTTGGGACAAGAACGACATCGCACTGGTTTCGGGCATCGGTTGCTCGAGCCGGACTCCCGGATATGTCGATTTCAACACCTTGCATACGACCCACGGCCGGGCGCTGGCTTTCGCGACCGGCCTGAAGATCGCCAATCCCCGATTGCATGTAATCGTCGTGACTGGCGACGGCGACGCGACGGCGATCGGCGGCAATCACTTCATTCATTCTGCCCGGCGCAACATCGATATTACCACGATTATTTACAATAATTATATTTACGGCATGACCGGCGGTCAGGTTTCGCCGACTACGCCGACCGGTAAGAAAGCTACGACCACTCCTTATGGCAATCCGGATGCGCCGTTCGACATCAGCCTGCTGGCCGCAGCGGCTGGTGCTTCTTATGTCGCGCGCTCGACGGTTTTCCATTTCGCCAGAATGGATAAGTATATCGAACAAGCCCTGACCAAGAAAGGTTTCACGGTCGTGGAAGTGCTTTCGCCGTGTCCGACGTCTTACGGCCGGATGAATAAAGGAGGCAGTGGTGTCGATATGCTACTCAACCAGAAGGAGAACACCGTCACCATTGAAAAAGCTGCCGGAATGAGTCCGGAAGAACTACAGGATAAACTGGTTGTCGGGGTTTTCGTGGATAAAGAGCAACCCGATTATCAGTCGCACTACCAGAATGTTATCAGCAAAGCCCTGGGCGCCACCAAATAAGGAGAACAAGCATGTCATTTCGTTATGAAATCAGATTGAGCGGTGCCGGTGGTCAGGGACTGATCCTGGTCGGAAAAGTCCTGGCCGAAGCCGCCGCTATTTATGACGGCCTGAACGCTACCCAGAGTCAATCGTACGGACCGGAAGCCCGTGGCGGCGCCAGTCGCAGTGAAGTCATTATTTCCGACGGAGACATCGATTATCCCAAAGCCGAAAACATCGATATTATGCTGGCGCTGACCCAGGAAGCCTGTGACAAATATATCGCCGATCTGAAACCGGACGGTACACTTTTAGTCGATTCGCAAATGGTCACCATTATTCCGACCGGTAATTTTAAAGTCGTAGCCCTGCCGATTATTCAGTCGGCCGTCGAACGTCTCGGAAAATTTGTCGTTTCCAATATAATTGCGCTGGGCGTTCTGTACCGTTTATCGGCGATCGTTTCTGAAGATGCGGTCAAACATGCTATCCGGGCGCGGGTTCCGAAAGGTACCGAAGAACTGAATCTGCAAGCCTTTCAGACCGGCATCGCCCTGGCCGAGGATTGGCTGAAAGAACATGCCAAATAATGCACTTCAGGATTGGTTGGTGCGGTGAAGTCAGCGATTCATTATTCACTGAGTGAGCTGCTTAGTCGCGCCACAGAACTGGGCAATCACCACCAAAAATATATCCAGAATATTGAAAAGAACTTCGACAGTCTCTTTGCGCTGATCGACAACAAACATCTGATCGATCAATTTCATCTCCTGCGTTTCTCACCGCATCCCGGCCGTGAGATGAAATTGATCGCCGATTCGATGGCCGACCGCGAAACCCAGCTGGAGATGCTCGGTTGCTACTACTCTCTGCAATTCCTGCTGCTGAATTTCAAAGCGCTCAATGTTCTGCAGATGAAACTGAGCACTTCGTCCAATCATCATGCCATTTTCAGGGCTTTTTTACTACGCACCGGCAATGATTTTCGTCTATTGACGGCGTCTTATATGGCGAATTTGCTGGACATTTTTCTGCCGCAGGATAAACGCCCGGATTTTGTCATCTGCGGCGTCGGAACACGCGTCGACCAGGATGACATCGATCTCGGGATTATCGATACCGGTCCGGAAAACCGCGCCGTTCTGACGACCGCTTTTGGCGCCATGAGCAACGAAATGCTCAAATACGCCTGCTCTCTGCATTATCATCTTTCCGAGCATGTCGGCACGCAAGGCTACTCGGCTTCGCTTGACGATTACCATAATTTGCTGGATCGGGAAATTCAGGATTTTGTATTGATCAGCGAGATGGTCAATGCTGTCCCGATCCTCGGTAAATTCGACCTTTTTCACCGGTTCAAACAGGAAATATTGGACCGCTATTACTACTTTCCGGAGCGGGATAACAAGTACCATGAAGGCTTTTTGCGCGGTTTGCTTGGCGAGATCCGCGACCTGATGTACAAAGAACCGCCCGAAAACCTGCTGAATCCCAAGCGCGACGGCCTGCGTATGCTGAAAGCCCTGCTTTTCGCGGTTAAGACCTGGAAGCGCATCGAAGCCAATACTTCGCTGGAAGTCCTGGATGTTCTCCTGAAACGTGAACAAGCCCAGCATGAAAGTTACAACCAGGTTTTTCAGGCGTTGACTTTTATGGAAACATTTCGTTTTCTCTATCAGATGTTCATCGTCCAGGAAGAAGAGGTTCATCTCGACAACGAAGATGTCAGGCGCAATCTGCAGAAAGTCGCCAATACCATGGGTTACGAAAATAAAAACCATGCTCCGGCCAACACGCAGATGCTGATTCACTATTTCGATCATCATAAATTAGCCCGGCTCGGGGTCGACCGGCTTCTCGATGGCGTCACCGAACACCTGCGCGAGATTACGATCTTTTATCCGATTACGCATGTTAAATCGCGCACGGTCGGCGATGAATTGTTACCTGATAATGTCCCGGTCAACTTTATCCAAATCTCCAGTTTCTTTAAGGGAGTGCGGTTTTGGGACGACCTACTGACCAGCCTCGATAATCCCAACCAGATTCTGCTGAAACGCTTTCTGGCCGATTTTATGGCTCTCCCTGACGATAAACGCGCGGCGCTGGTGCGGACTTTCGTCAAATGGGGCGTCAATTCGCCGTTCGCGCTGATCTCACTGTTCAGTATCATCGCCAACCGTCAGCCACAAATGGTCGAGACGGAGTTTTTCCAGGGCTTCGTGGGGACATTTATCAGTAATCTGGAGCCCACCCTGGAAAATATCAGCCGGCTTTGCCAGACGCTGAACCTCGCCCCGCAGATGATGAACAATTTTCTGTCGATCCTGCCGACACCCTTGCTGGCCAGGTTGATCGCAATTGTCGAGAAACCGTACTGGAAACCGGAGATCGAATCCCTGCGTGACACCTTGTTGATGCTGTGCCGGATTTATCACAATAACAGTTATTATTTCAAGAGGTTTGTCCAGCGTGTATTCAACACCTATGCCGAGTATATCGCTTCGCTCAATAACCAGCCGAAACTGAACCAGCTGGCGGAAGGTTTATTCCGCAACATTGACAATTTTGACTCGCTCAATGAGAAATTCGACCGGTTGGGTGACTATTACGATTTTGAATTCATGCGGGTCGGGACCAGTCTGCTCGAAGGTGCACCCTTTGAAAAGATCAACCGGGAGTTCACCCATTTTTCGGATAATTATTTACAGATGTTGTATGAATTGTGCCGTGAGGAGGTCGTGTTGGCCAATCCGCGAAATGTGCCGGAAATGAACGATTTGCTGGCGATTTTCACGGCCGGCGGTCACGCCCGCGGACAGGCCTTCGATGATGACTATGACCTGATCGTGCTGGTCAATGCCGACGATCCGCACATTCTTGAATTCTGCAATAAAATCATTCTGAAAATGAATAAGAACATCATCCGGCGGTCAATCATTCCGCAATTTCGGTTTGCCGACCGTTTCGGACATTTCGTAACCACTTTTACCGATCTCAGGAGCCTGTTCGCTCATCCGGATAAAAACAGTTTCGTGGATCAGTCGCAATTATTGGGGGCCCGAATGGTTGTCGGCAGCACCCATTTCATGGCAATTTTCCAGCAGGAGATCGTCGCGCCGTATATTTTTAAACCGAAAGAGATTTTTATCAGGGAGATGCTGAATGAGATCCGCGCAAGGCAGCGCTATTACTCGAATACCGATATACTTGATATCAAAGAGGGACCGGGCGGTTTGCGTGATTTTGAAAATTTCATCTTCGTGCTGAAAGCCAATTTTGAGTGGCAGGAGCCATTGACCGCCGCTTTATATTCACAGATCGAGCAGATCCGGCCGGAGGCCAGCCGTCAGTTTGCTGATCTGGTCGGAGATTATCATCTGCTGAAACATATCCGCGATCTGTATCGCCTGATTATTTCGAATGACGATCAATTGCAGGTCGCGCAATTGGATCAGCTCGTCAGGCCACTCTGCCAGGCGCGCGGGCTGGAACTGAAAAACGGTGCGGAATTAGCCGGGCTGATTCACAATACGATGCGGAAAAATGTCAGCCGGATCGGGGCGTTAATCGAGGTACACGGGTTGACAAAAATACCGGCAATGTCCTGACAGATTAATGATCTATGATAAAATTCTGATTACCCGACCATTTTTCCGTTCCTAAAAAACTGTCGGCTTGTTATATTGAAATCCGTGAAAATTCAATTAAGCCATCCGAAAGCAATCAGTTTGAGATGTCAAATACTGGCGATTTTCATTGGTGGCGATCGTCATTTTAACCAACGGGATGAAATATGCTGAATAAATACCTGCCACGGATTGCGATAGTCATTTTCTGCGGTATCCTGATGGCTTTTTCGCAGACTCCGCTAAAGAAAGCGACCTTCATCCCGCACTGGCTACCGCAAGCCCAGTTCGCCGGTTATTACTACGCCTATGAAACCGGTATTTACCGAAAGCACGGTATCGATCTGAAGATCCTGACCGGCAGCCCGAACAATCCAGCTTCGGTCCTGGTTGAAAAAGGCGGAGTTGATTTTGCCTCGTTCTGGCTGACCAATGCGATTCAACTGCGAGACGGCGGCGTTCCGATTTTACATCTGGCTCAAATTATCAACCGTTCGGCGCTGATGCTGGTCGCCAAAAAATCGAGCGGCATCACCAAACCGGAAGACATGCAGGGGCGCAAGGTCGGAATCTGGGGTGGTGATTTTCAAATCCAACCGATGGCTTTTTTCGAGAAGTATAACCTGAAAGTAAGGATCATCCCGCAGGGCGGCTCCATCAACCTTTTTCTGTCGGATGCCATCGACGTGACATCCGCTATGTGGTATAATGAATATCACACGATTCTGAATTCGGGACTTGGCCCGAACGAGCTAAGCGCCTTTTTCTTTTCAGATTACGGCCTGAATTTTCCGGAGGATGGGCTGTACTGTCTGGAGAAAACATACGCGCGGGATCCACAGCTCTGCAAGGAGTTTATTCAGGCAACGTATGAAGGCTGGGTCGGAGCTTTTGAAAATCCGGAGAAAGCTCTGGAAATCGTGCTGTCTTATATGAAAGACGCCAAGTTGGCCGCGAATAACGCGCACCAGCGCTGGATGCTAAACCGGATGAAAGACCTGATATTTCCCCAGGGTGTGACCTCCGCTTTCCCGGCTCTGAACGAAAAAGACTACCGCTTTGTATCTGAAAAATTACTGGAAAACAGATCGATTAAAGCTGTCCCGGATTTTAATGAATTTTGTTCTGACGGGAACCGCAAAACCGATCCGAAGATCGTAAAGTAAGGACACCGATCATGAAGAAAAAATTAAACCAACGCGGACTGACCACTAAACTAATTCTCTACATTTTTTCGAGTATCGCTATCGTTTTCGCGACCATCTTTACGGTCAACTATAAACTTTCCGAGAAAATGCTCAGGAAAAACATTGAGGAGAGTGCGCGCAACCTGAATCAGAGCATCGTCAACCGGGTCGAGATCGTGCTGGCATCCGTTGAGAAAATTCCGCGGAATCTGGCGGTATTGGTCGAAAACGGCCAGTATTCACCGGAGCGGCTGAAAGATGTAATTCGTTTGCTGGTTAAAAACAATCCGGAGATCTACGGCATCACAATTGCCTTCGAGCCATACGCCTTTGTCAAATCGGAGCGTTACTTTGCCCCCTATTATTTCAAATCCGGGGATGAGATCAAATTTACCTGGCTGGGAAGAGACACTTACGATTATTTCACCCTGGACTGGTACCTCATTCCGAAAGAACTCGGCAAGGCGCACGGGAGGGAGCCGTATTATGATGAAGGCGGTGGCAATATCATCATGTCAACCTTCTCGGTGCCTATCTATAAAACCATTGGCAGTCAAAGGCAATTCATCGGAATCGTGACCGCCGATATGTCGCTGGAGTGGTTACAAAAAATCGTCAATTCGATCAAAGTATTGAAAACCGGTTACGGTTATACGATTACCAGTACCGGCTCATTTATTACCCACCCGATGCCGGAAATCATCATGAACGAGACCATTTTCAGCATCGCCGAAGAACGTGGCTATCCTTCTCTGCGAGAGATTGGCCGCGAACAAATTCAGGGTAAGTCGGGTTTTAAAAAACCGGATTATAAAAGTTTACAAGGCGGCAAGCCCAGCTGGATTTCATATTCCCCGATCAGCCTGAACGGCTGGTCGCTGGGCATTGTGTATCCGCTCGAAGAACTGCTCAGCGATGTCCGGCGCCTGACGACATTCATGCTGATCCTTGGCCTGGGCGGGTTGATATTCATCGGATTTATGATTGCGATGATTTCCGATTCGATCACCAAACCTCTGCGCCGGTTAGCCAAAGCCTCGAAGGAACTGGCGGCGGGGAATTTCGATATCGAACTGCCGCATATTGAAAGCAACGACGAAATCGGACGGCTCAATCAGTCCTTCATTGCCATGCAGTCCGCTCTGCGCGAAACGATCAACAAATTGAAAGATGCCAATGAAGCGCTCGAAGATTACAGCCGAACACTCGAGGAAAAAGTCGAGCTACGCACCCATGAACTGAGCGAGAAAAATAAAGAATTAGACGCTTCCTTCCGCAACGTCAAAATTCTAAGCGACATCGGCCAGAAAATCACCTCCACACTGAACATGGACATGATCTTCAACACCGTCTATGAGAATGTCAATACCCTGCTGGATGCCACTACGTTCCTGATCATGATTTACAACGATAAGGATCAGCAACTCGAATGTCGTTTAGCAATTAAAAAAAGCGAACGCCTGCCGCTCTATATCCAGCCCATGAGCGATAAAAATAAACTGGGAGTCTGGTGCGCCGAGCATCGCGAGCCGATCTTTATGAACGATGTGAAGCACGAGTCGTCGAAATACGTGACCTTTGAGGCTCGTTCGGCTACGGATGAGACGATCGCATCGCTGATCTATCTGCCGCTGATCGTCGAACAACGCCTGATCGGCGTCATCTCCGTGCAAAGTTTTAAGAAAAACGCCTATACGCAGTATCACTTTGATATTCTGCAAAACTTGGCGACTTACACCGCGATAGCGCTCGACAACGCCTTCGCTTATGAGGCCATCAACCGCGCTAACAAGGAACTAAAAGAGGCGCAGGCGCAGTTGGTGCAATCCGAGAAAATGGCATCGCTCGGTCAACTGACCGCCGGCATCGCCCATGAGATTAAAAATCCGCTCAATTTCGTTAATAACTTCTCGGAGCTTTCGATCGACCTGACCAGGGAACTGACCGAAGAAATCGACCGGTTTCAGGACAAATTCGATCCGAAGATGATGGATTATTTCCATGAAGTCCTCGGCGATCTGGAACATAATGTCCGCAAGATCAACGAACACGGCAAGCGCGCCGACAGCATCGTCAAAGGGATGTTGCTCCACTCGCGCGGCAAACCGGGCGAGATGCAGAAAACCGACATCAATAACCTGGTGCAGGAATACATGAATCTGGCCTACCACGGTTTCCGCGCCCAGGATTCGACCTTTAACGTCAAACTCGAAACCAATTACGACGCAACCCTCGGGCCGATCAATATCGTACCGCAGAATCTCAGCCGCGTTTTTCTGAATATCATCAACAATGCCTGCTATTCGGTGCATGAAAAAAAGAAAGAACGCGGTGAAAAATTTGCGCCGGTCGTAGCCGTCAGCACCAAAGACCTCGGCGATAAAGTCGAAGTCATTATCCGTGACAATGGCAAAGGCATACCACAGGACATTATCGATAAAGTCTTCAATCCGTTCTTTACGACCAAACCGACCGGCAAAGGCACCGGCCTGGGATTGTCGATGAGTTACGATATCGTCGTCCAGGAGCATAAAGGTGAATTGAAGGTCACATCCGCGCCGGACGAGTACGCCGAATTCTGTATCACCATTCCGAAAAATCTTGCTTAATGAAGGTGTTTTATGATGAAAATCATGGTCGTTGATGACGAGACTGACATTGAACCATTATTCAGACAGCGTTTTCGCCGGGAAATCCGCGACGGCCTGATCGAATGTTTTTTCTGCTTTTCGGCCGAGAACGCCCTGGCTTATCTGAATTCCGCCACGGCGGCCGACATCGTCCTGATCCTATCCGATATTAATATGCCGGGCATGAACGGTCTGGAACTCCTGCGCATCCTGAAAGAAAAATACGCCCACCTAACGGTTTTCATGGTCACGGCCTACGACGATGAAGAAAAATATAAAAAAGCGCTCGAATATGGCGCCGACCGCTACCTTACCAAACCGATCGATTTTGATAAATTAAAAGCGGAAATTTTTAGCCATTCCCAAAACATAAGGAGTCAAGATGCCTGAAAGAATTATGGTCGTGGACGACGAACCGGATCTCGAATCCCTTATCCGCCAGCGTTTCAGAAGACAAATCCGCGATGGGGAATATGATTTCGTCTTCGCTTATAACGGATTGGAAGCGTTGTCGCGCCTGCTGGAATTTCCCGACATCAATCTCATTCTGAGCGACATCAATATGCCGGAAATGGACGGCCTGACCCTGCTGGCCAAACTGAACGAACTGAAAAATCCGGCCCTGAAAACCGTAATCGTTTCGGCTTATGGCGATATGGACAATATCCGCACCGCCATGAACCGCGGCGCTTTCGATTTCGTAACCAAGCCGGTCGATTTTGTCGACCTGGAAACCACGATCAACAAGACTATCCGCGAATTGGTGATTCTGCGGCAGGCTCAGCAGGAACACGATCAGCTTATCGCCCTGCATCAGGATCTGGTCGTGGCCCGCAATATCCAGCAGTCGATCCTGCCGAAGACTTTTCCGCCCTTTCCGGAACGCAACGATTTCGACATTTTCGCCGGGATGAATGCCGCTAAGGAAGTCGGTGGCGATTTCTACGATTTTTTCCTGATCGATAAGGAGCGCCTTGGACTCGTGATCGGCGATGTTTCGGGCAAAGGTATTCCGGCCGCGATTTTCATGGCAGTCAGTCGGACCTTGCTGAAAGCCACAGCCTTGAAAGGCCTGCCGACCGGCGAGTGCCTGGCCTACGTCAATGACCTGCTTTGCCTGGAAAGCACGGCTTCTATGTTTGTCACCATCTTCTACGGCATTTTTGATACAACGACCGGCGAACTCGAATACGCCAACGGCGGTCATAATCCGCCCTACATTTTGAAGGCCGATGGCAGTGCGCAAACGCTTGACATGACCGACGGAATCGCTCTGGGTGTGATGGAAGAAATGGAATATCAAATGAAGAAAATCACCATGCAACCGGGCGACGGACTGTTTCTGTACACCGACGGCGTCACGGAAGCCTTTAATGCGGCCGGAGAAATGTTCACCGACCAGCGTCTCGCCCAACTCCTGACCGGGCTGAATGCCCAGTTGATCAGGGAAATTGTGCAAAATGTTTTCCGGAATGTGAGCGAGTTTTCAACCGGCATCGACCAGTCCGATGACATCACGATCCTGGCGATGCGGCGATCTGCCGGATAGACAGTGATCCGGCAGCAGCCGGACTTCGCTTCGCTCAGCAAGCGCCCAGAAAAAACCATTTTCCGGCGCGACGCAGGAGCGGCTAAACTGGTTTTATCTTGATGAAACCAGTTTAGCTTCGGTTTCTTGATTCTTTCTGTGTGACCTTCTGAAAAACCGATTCCCTTTGCACAGGATGCCCCTCCAAAGATGAACGAACTTTCCATATTTCGTCATTGGCTGGCCGGCTGTCAATAATCCTAATCTTAACGGAGGTCCGAACTTCTGAAAATGTATGACTTGCATCTGATAAATAAACATATTACATTCTGATTGTATG
>Ga0074199_1000943_pt1 | contig 32585 bp, 30 predicted proteins | sample EPASupsiteSAE347_FD_64528 | JGI IMG/M metagenome (GOLD analysis project Ga0074199, IMG submission 64528) | Bioremediated contaminated groundwater from EPA Superfund site, New Mexico - Sample SAE3-47 | ecosystem: Environmental > Aquatic > Deep subsurface > Groundwater > Contaminated ... | reverse complement strand
GTCGTATGCCTTGGCAGCACCACCAAACTTGGCAGCCAGCACCGTGGTGATCGCAGCCGTCAGCGTCGTCTTGCCGTGGTCAACGTGACCAATCGTGCCGACGTTTACGTGCGGCTTGGTACGCTCGAATTTTTCCTTAGCCATTCTAGTTCCTCAATAATCAGATAAATAAAAAATCCAGAATCCAAGCCAATCGGTGGTGCCCATGGGCAGGATCGAACTGCCGACCTCTCCCTTACCAAGGGAGTGCTCTACCACTGAGCCACATGGGCCTACCTTAAAACTCCAGCTGTACCGCACATGGAGCGGGTGAAGGGAATCGAACCCTCGTCTTAAGCTTGGAAGGCTTCAGCTCTACCATTGAGCTACACCCGCTTATCCTTTGCCCGCAGCACAGGCCGCTACAGCATTCAATCTGGTGGAGGGAGAAGGATTCGAACCTTCGAAGGCAGAGCCGACAGATTTACAGTCTGTTCCCGTTGACCGCTTGGGTATCCCTCCGGAGAACGCAAGATTATCCTGACTACACAAGCCCGTGTCAACACCTATAAAAACAAAAAGCCGGCCCATGGCCGGCTTTCAGCTTCCAAGCACAAATTACTTCTGGGACAGAACCCAGGTAACCAGCTTCTTGGCCTCATCTTCGGTAACGTTATTCGGCGGCATCGGAGTCGCACCCCAAACACCGCTACCACCCGCCTTGACCTTGGCAGCCAGCTTGGCCGGAGCAGCCTTGTCACCCTTGTACTTGGCGGCAACTTCCTTGTAAGCCGGACCGACCAGCTTCTTGTCGATGGCATGGCAAGCCATGCAGTTCTTTGCTTTTGCCAGGGCTTCGTCGGCCTGTGCTTGGCCGGCCATCACGATGCCTGCGGCTGCCATCATGGCAATATAAACAGCTTTCATTATCTCGCTCCGATTGTCGGGTTGGTGGGTAAATCAGCATGTGATGATAAAACCCTTTTAACTCCCGTGCAAACCGCTTTTCGCATTGCAGCACACGGGAGTCAGCATCGGTCTTTTCTGGTCACAGACATTTAACGCAGCATGTTACACAGCGTTGACCGGCAAAACAAAGACAATACCGGTCAAGAACCCCTGCATGTTACTTGCGACGCTGAATCTGCTTGATGTCACGCACCGCCCCCTTGTCGGCCGAGGTCGCCATCAGCGCATAAGCCTGCAAGGCAGCAGAAACAACGCGCTCACGCTCAACCGGCTTCCAGGCAGCATCACCAAGCGCTTCCATTGCCGCCCGGCGCTTTGCCAGATCAGCCTCGGACACCGCAAGATGAATGCGACGGTTCGGGATATCGATTTCTATCGTATCGCCCTCTTCCACCAGGCCGATCGCACCACCATCGGCCGCTTCCGGCGAGGCGTGACCGATCGACAGACCAGAAGTACCACCGGAGAAACGGCCATCGGTAAGCAGCGCGCAGGCCTTGCCGAGGCCCATCGACTTCAGGTAGGAAGTCGGATAGAGCATTTCCTGCATGCCCGGGCCGCCCTTCGGGCCTTCGTAGCGGATCACGACCACGTCGCCGGCAACGATTTTCTCGCCCAGAATGGCGTCGACCGCTGCATCCTGACTTTCGAAAACACGGGCACGGCCACTGAATTTCCAGATCGACTCATCGACACCTGCCGTCTTGACGATACAACCGTCGAGTGCAATGTTGCCGTAAAGCACCGCCAGACCGCCTTCCTGCGAGAAGGCATTGGCCTTGTTGCGGATACAGCCATGGGTACGATCCAGATCAAGCTCATTGAAGCGGCGATCCTGCGAGAAGGCGACCTGCGTCGGCACCCCCCCCGGCGAAGCCTTGAAAAACTCATGCACCTTCACGTCGTGTTCGCGCACCACATCCCAACGATCAATGGCTTCGCCGATGTTCTTGGTATGCACGGTCGGCACATCGCGCGTGATCAGACCCGCCCGATCCAGCTCACCAAGAATGCCCATGATGCCGCCGGCACGATGCACATCCTCGATATGGTACTTGTCGGTCATCGGCGCAACCTTGCACAGACAGGGCACGGCCCGCGAAATGCGGTCGATGTCAGCCATCGTGAAGTCAACGCCTGCCTCCTGGGCCGTAGCCAGGATGTGCAGCACGGTATTGGTCGAGCCGCCCATCGCAACGTCCAGCGTCATCGCATTTTCAAAAGCAGCCTTGGTGGCGATTGAGCGCGGCAGCACCGAGGTGTCATCCTGTTCGTAGTAGCGCTTGCACAGTTCGACGATCTGGCGACCAGCACGCAGGAAAAGTTGCTTGCGGTCTGCATGCGTGGCGACCACCGTGCCATTGCCAGGCAGACTCAGACCAAAGGCCTCGGTCAGGCAATTCATCGAATTGGCGGTGAACATGCCGGAACAGGAGCCGCAGGTCGGACAAGCCGAACGTTCGATCTCATCGAGGTCGGACTGGGAAACCGAGTGATCGGCCGCCTTGACCATGGCATCGACCAGATCGAGATGGACAACCTGCCCCTGCAGCTTGACCTTGCCGGCTTCCATCGGCCCGCCGGAAACGAAAATGACCGGGATATTGAGGCGCATCGCGGCCATCAGCATGCCCGGGGTGATCTTGTCGCAGTTGGAGATGCAGACCATGGCATCGGCACAGTGCGCATTGACCATGTACTCGACGGAGTCGGCGATCAGGTCGCGGCTGGGCAGCGAATAAAGCATACCGCTATGCCCCATGGCGATGCCGTCGTCGATGGCGATGGTGTTGAATTCCTTGGCGACGCCGCCGGCCGCTTCGATCTCGCGCGCCACCAGTTGGCCCATGTCCTTCAGATGCACATGACCCGGCACGAACTGGGTGAAACTGTTGACCACGGCAATGATCGGCTTGCCGAAATCGCCATCCTTCATGCCGGTAGCGCGCCACAGAGAGCGGGCACCAGCCATGTTGCGACCGTGAGTGGAAGTACGTGAGCGATATTGCGGCATGGGAATCTCCATCTGAAACATGGCGCCCGAAGTCGTGTAACAAAAGGCGCGAACTATAATCGGCTAATTCTAGCCCACTCTGCGCCCCCGATGCTTATCCACCCCCAGTTCGATCCCGTCGCCATCTGGCTCGGCCCTTTGCCCATCCGCTGGTATGGCCTGATGTATCTGCTTGCCTTCGCCCAGTTCATCCTGCTCGGGCGTTACCGGATCAAAACCCGGCCGTCGATCATGAGCGCCGAACAACTCGACGACCTGCTGTTCTACGGCATGCTCGGCGTCATTCTGGGCGGTCGACTCGGCCAGGTACTGTTTTACGAACCCGGCTATTACTTCTCGCATCCGTTCGAGATCATTGCCGTCTGGAAAGGTGGCATGAGTTTCCACGGCGGCTTCCTCGGCGTCGTCATCGCACTTGGCCTGTGGGCGAAAAAGCAGAACCTGAACTGGCTGGCCGTCACCGACTTTGTCGCCCCGCTGGTACCGCTCGGCCTAGCCGCCGGACGGATCGGCAACTTCATCAACGGCGAACTGTGGGGCCGCGTTGCCGAAGCCAACCTGCCCTGGGCGATGGTCTTCCCGCAGGCCGGCGACCTGCAGCCACGCCATCCGTCGCAGCTCTATCACGTCGGCCTTGAAGGGATTGCCCTGTTTCTCATTCTCTGGCTGTATAGCAGCAAGGCCAGACCACGCAGCGCCATTTCAGGGGTATTCCTGATCGGCTACGGCGCCTTTCGTTTCATCACCGAGTTCTTCCGCGAACCCGACCATGGCATCTTCGGCCAGTCGTACACGATCAGCATGGGCCAGTGGCTGTCGCTGCCGATGATCGCCATCGGTATCGCAATGCTCGTCCTGGCCTACCGGAAACGGACCTGAAACGGCGCTTCCGCTCGCCGGCGAAGACTTTATAATTATGGATTACGTTATCCATACACAGACAGGAATCGAGTCATGACACGTCCCTTCAAGGTTCTCGGCATCCAGCAAATCGCCATTGGCGGTCCGTCCAAGGAAAAACTGCGCACCCTGTGGGTCGAAAAGTTCGGTCTGGAAATCACCAGCACCTTCGTCTCCGAGCGCGAGAACGTTGATGAAGACATCTGCGCCATGGGCACCGGCCCGTTCAAGGTCGAAGTCGACCTGATGCAGCCGCTCGATCCGGAAAAGAAGCCGGCCGTACATGCCACGCCGCTCAATCACGTTGGCCTGTGGATCGACGACCTGCCCAAGGCCGTCGAATGGCTCTCCGCCAACGGTGTGCGTTTCGCACCGGGCGGCATCCGCAAGGGCGCCGCCGGGTTCGACATCACCTTCCTGCACCCGAAGGGCAACGAGGAATTCCCGATCGGCGGCGAAGGCGTCCTGATTGAACTGGTCCAGGCACCGCCGGAAGTCGTTTCGGCCTTCGCCAAACTGGCTGCGCAATAAGCAACGCATGAACGACGAGCTCCCCGAGGACGACCTCGAGGATTCCCGGGCGGCGCTGGCGCCGACCCTGGAGGCCGCGGCCGCGATCCTGCCCTGGGTGGCCAAGCCGCGGCCCTTGCGCTTCGACGAGAAGCTCAACCAGCGCTGGGTTGCAGCGGCCTGCCGCCTGTCCATCGCCTGGTCGGAACGCCACGGCCAGACGGTCGACGACGTCCGGCCGGCCATTTTCGCGCTCTACGGCATTGCCCTGGAAACCGCCGATGCCGACTGCCTGCATCTCGGCGAAGCGCTGGCCAGTGCGAGCGACCTGCTGGAGGAAGGCGATCCGGCGCCACGCCTGATCGCAGCATTGACCGCTACCATCGAATGCCTGGCGGAAGAAGGCGGCCTTGAACACGTGCTGTTTGCCGAACGCGCCCGGCATTTCGCACAGCGCCTTGAGAGCAGCATGGCGCCTTCGGCCAGCGGCAACCAGCGCTCTCCGGTGCTTGACCGCCTGTTCGTCGGCGAAGCCAGCGAACGCCTCGAGCGCATGCATGACGCACTCGCCGCCTTGCCGCCGGATGCCTACGCCCTCAAGCTGGAAGCCGATGAAATCGCACAGCAGGCCGAGCATCTGGAGCTATTTGGCATCGTGCATCTGGCCCGCCAGATCGAGCGAACGATTCCCGGCCAGGACGGCACCGGCGATCTCGACCAACCGCAACTGCGCCAGACGATGCAGGATTTGCTGCATCAGCTCGAAACTGCGATCGCAGCGGTCGACGTCTGAAAAAGGCCGAAAATCACGGCCGCCGGATTTTGCCCGGCGACCGCTGATCGCCTAAAGCTCCGGGCTACCCGGCATGGTCTTGAAGATGAAGGCGGCACGCTCGACTTCAACCATCCATACCAGACCATCGCCGTAATGCCCGGTCTGGGCAACCTCGGTAATACGCCGGAAAATATCCTCGGCAACCTCGTCGGGCGCGACAATCTCGATACGCACCTTGGGCGTGTAATCGGTCAGTTCGTCCTTGATCTTGTTGCGCGCGACATGCCGGCTCGGCGCACTGCACCCCTCGACCTTGCTCACCGTCATGCCGGGAAAACCCGGCAGGACGATCAACGCATCACGCAAGGCCGCCAGCTTGTTGGGGCGGATCACCGCCTTGATTTCTTTCATCGCATCCCCTCTCTCATGCTTCGACCTTCTCTTCGTCAAACCAGCGATAGATGGTCGGCAGGACCACCAGCGTCAACAAGGTTGATGTAATCAGCCCGCCAATGACCACGATGGCCAGCGGACGCTGCACTTCGGAGCCCGGCCCGCTCGAGAACAGGAAGGGAATCAGGCCGAGCATGGCGACTGTCGCCGTCATCATGACCGGCCGGAAACGCAGGGTCGCCCCTTCGACCACCGCGTCGCGCACACTGCGCCCCTCTTCGCGCAAGCCGCGGATATAGGAGACGAGCACGACACCGTTCAGCACGGCAATGCCCCACAGCGCGATAAAGCCCACCGAGGCCGGCACCGACAGGTATTCGCGGCTGACGAACAGGCCGATGATGCCGCCGATCGAGGCGAAAGGCAGCACGGTGATGATCAGCGTGGCAAAGCGCAGCGAATTGAAGAGCAGGAAAAGCAGGAAGAAGATCGCCGCGATGGTGATCGGGATGATCACCATCAGGTGACCAAGCGCCCGCTCCATGTTCTGGAACTGGCCGCCCCACTCGAGGTAATAGCCTTCCGGCAACTTGATCTGATGCTCGACCTTCTGCTGCAACTCGGCCACGAAACTGCCGAGGTCGCGATCCTTGACATTGACGCCAACCACGATGCGGCGCTTGCCCAATTCACGCGAAATCTGCGCCGGACCATCCACAACACTGATCCTGGCGACGTCGGTCAGGCGCACCTGGGCGCCGTTGCGCGAGGTGATCAGGACATTCGAGATCGCCTCGACATTGTTGCGGAAGCTTTCCGGCAAGCGCACGACCCCCGGGAAACGCCGTTCGCCCTCGAAGATTTCGGTTGCTTCCTTGCCGCCGATCGCCGTTTCCAGCACGTCGTTGACGTCGGAGACATTGAGGCCGAGACGGGCGATCGCCTGGCGGTCAATTTCGACCGAAAGATACTGTTGACCGCTGATCCGCTCGATCCGCAGATCCTGCGCCCCTTGCAGGGTCTGCGCGACCTTGCCGATCTGGCCGGCGAGCTTTTTCAGCTGATCGAGATCGTCGCCGAAGACCTTGACGGCGATGTCGGAACGTACGCCGGTGACCATTTCATCGACGCGGTCGGAAATCGGCTGCGCCATCACCACCTGCACACCGGGCAGCGCCTTGAGCTTGTCGCGCATGGCATCCTGGATGTCGTCCTGCGTCCAGCCCGATGGCCATTCGCTGCGCGGCTTGAGGCTGACGATCGGCGTCGATTCGTTCGGCCCCTGCGGATCGGCCGGCGACTCGCCGCGCCCGACCCCGGAAACCGCCGACTTGACGCCGGGCACCTGCATGACCAGGCGCATCGCCTCCATTTCCATCTTGATCGATTCTTCAAGCGAGATGTTCGGCACGCGATTGATGCCGGGCACCACCGAGCCTTCCTTCATTTCCGGAATGAAGGCGGTACCGAGGAAAGGCAGCACGGCGACGGTCAACGCAAAGGCCCCGACCGCAGCGGCCACCGTCTTCTTCTCGTTACCCAGCGCCCAGTGCAGCATCTTGAGATAACGCTGCTTCATGATCTGGATCAGGCGCGTATCGTGATCGCCATCATGCGCCGGCGGCTTCAGCAGGTAGGTCGACATTACCGGCGTCAGTGTCATCGACAGGGCCAGCGAAATGGCCAGTGCGATGGCGATGGTGTAGGCGAGCGGCGCGAACATCTTGCCTTCCATGCCCTGCAGGGTCATCAGCGGCAGGAAGACGAGGATGATGATGCCGACCCCGAAGATGACCGGCGTCGCCACTTCGACGACGGCGCGCAGGATCACCCGCAACTGGCTTTCGCCGGTCTTGGCCTGGCGGCCGAGTTGCAGGAAGGCATTCTCGACGACCACCACCGAGCCGTCGACCATCAGACCGATGGCGATCGCCAGACCGCCGAGCGACATCAGGTTGGCCGAAATGCCGAGCTTGTTCATCGCGAAGAAGGTCAGCAGCGGCGTCAGGACCAGCGTCGCAACGACGATCAGCGAGGAACGCACATCGCCGAGGAAGAGGAAGAGCACGACAATGACCAGCACAACGCCTTCAAGCAGCACCTTCGTGACGGTCCACAGCGCCGCATCGACCAATTCGGAGCGATCGTAATAGGCAACGATTTTCAGGCCATCCGGCAGCATGCCCTTGGCGTTGATCTCGTTGACCCGCTCCTTGATCTTGCTGACCACGGCCTTGGCGTTGCCGCCGGCAATCATCATCACCACGCCACCGACCGCTTCCGTCGTGCCGTTCTTGATCACGGCGCCCTGGCGGACTTCGTGGCCGATCTGCACCTCCGCGACATCGCGGACATAGACCGGCACACCGTCCTTTTCCTTGAGCACGATGGCGCGCAGATCTTCCAGATCGCGCACCAGACCGACACCGCGGATCAGGTATTGCTCGGCATATTGCGGCAGCACGCCACCGCCGGCATTGGCGTTGTTGCGGCCGACCGCCTGATAAACATCGCCGACCGACAACCCGAAGTGACGCAACTTGTCGGGATTGACCAGCACCTGATACTGCTTGGCAAAACCGCCCTGCGAGTTGATTTCGGCGACGCCGGGAATCGAACGCAACAGCGGACGGACCACCCAGTCCTGGGCAGTCCGGCGCTGCATCAGCTCCTCCTGGCTCAGGGTACGATCGCCGTCATCCGGGCGTTCCAAGGTGTATTGATAGACCTCGCCCAAACCGGTGGACACCGGCCCGAGCACCGGCGTGATGCCTTCCGGCAAGCGCGAGCCGACTTCGAGCAGACGCTCCATGACCAATTGGCGAGCGAAATAGACGTCGGTCTTGTCATTGAAGACGAGCGTGATCAGCGACAGGCCCGGCTTGTTCAGCGAGCGCATTTCCTCGAGACCGGGCAGGCCGGTCATCGCAACTTCCAGCGGCACGGTGGCGAAACGCTCGACTTCTTCCGGCGGACGTCCCGGCGCCTCGGTCGCGATCTGGACCTGGATATTGGTGACATCGGGGAAGGCATCCACGGACAGCTTGCGCGCCGCATCCAGCCCGAAAAACAGCAGGATGACCGCAATCACCGCGACAATCAGGCGCTGCTTGAGCGCCGCACGAACCAGTGATTCGATCACGAGCCCTCCATTTCCTTGCGATTGCGTTCGTTATTCAGGTGGAAAGCGCCTTCGACGACGATCTTTTCCTGCCCCTTGAGGCCAGACAATACGACGCGTTGGCCATTCTGTTCGATGCCGAGTTTGACCTTGAGCAAGCGGAACACGCCATCACCCTCGGCGACAAAGACATGGTCTTCGTCGCTTTCGCGGACCACGGCACTGGCCGGCACCACCAGACGCTCGACCGGTTTCGCCTCAATCAGCATTGAAGCCAGCATGGCCGGCTTGAGACGACCGGCACGGTTATCCAGCTCGGTCCGCACCAGCACCGTACGGGTTTCCGGATCGATGGTCTGGCCGACGTAGATCAGCTTGCCGACGAGTTTTTCATGCCCCAGGGCCGGCACCTCGATACTTACCGCCTGCCCTTCCTTGACCTGACTGACCTGCTGTTCCGGCACCTGGGCCACCGCCCACAAGCGCGACAGATCGGCCACCACGAACAGCGCATCAGCCGGCTGCACGACCTGGCCCTGGGCCAACTTGCGCTCGACCACCACACCACTCAGGGTCGCCACCACCGGCGTCACGGAATTGACCGCCCCCTGCTTGCCGAGGCGCTCAATCGCAGCCGGTGACACACCGAGCAACTGCAACTGGTCGGCAGCCGCCCGCGTTTCGGCGACCGAGATCTGATGTTCGCTCTCGCGGCGCTGCAATTCGGCAGCGCCGATCACATCAGCCTCGAACAAGGCCTTGGCCCGCTCGGCATTGCGCCGGTTCAGTTCAAGCTGGGCGCGCGCCTTGAGATAAGCCAGTTGCTGGCTGGACAGCTCACTGCTGTTCAGACTGGCCAGCACATCGCCCTTCTTGACCGACTGGCCGAGCAGGGCATCGATGTCGGTAACGCGGCCGGTAATAGTCGCGCCAATACGCGCCAGGCGTTGTTCATCGAAACCGATCTGACCAGCAACCCGCAAGGTCTCCGCGACCGGTTGCTTGCTCACATCAGCCAGCTTGAGCTGACCCAGCAATTCCTGGCCCGGCGTAACCAGGGCCGGATCAGCCGGCGGAGCCGCCACGGACTTGCCATTTTCCTTGTTGCAACCAGCCAGCAGCGCAGCGGTCAACATCACCAGAAGTACTTTTTTCATTCCTTGCTTCCCCCGGGCAACGCCCGCAGTCTTTCGATTTCCACCCAGGCCGCGGCCAGTTCAAACCGCGCGGCAATCAGCTCAGCCCGCGCGGCGCGAAATACGCGTTGCGCATCCAGCACTTCGATGAAACCCCGTTCGCCAAAACGATAAGCGGCTTCAGCCACCTTCAGTGCCGCCTCGGCCTGACGAACAATACCGGACTCCAGTGCGGTCACCTGGGTCTGGGCGATTTCGTATTGCTGCACGGCGACTTCCAGCGTCTGGGCCAGCGCGAACTGCTGCGCCTCCAGCTCGTTGCGGGCGCGTGACAATTGTGCAGCGGCTTCGCCAACCGGACCGCTACGCCGATCCCAGATCGGAATGGAGACCACGACACCGAACTTCGAGGTGCGCATATCGGGGTCTTCGTCGTAACTCGCCTTGAGGGCAAGATTCGGCCAGCGTTGGCCACGCTCCAGATCAAGCTGGCGCTGGGCACGCACCATTTCGGCGCGCGCACGCGCCAGATCGGGGCTGGAATCCGTCAGTTGCTTCTGCAAACCTTCGAGCGGCAACAAGGCCGGTACGTTGCGCAAGCTGCCGCTGACCGCAAAATCTTCAGGCAAGGCAGCACCCACCATCTGACGCAACAGCGAACGCGCTTGCTGCACACGGAAAGCGGCAGCCTGCGCAGTCTTCTGGGCATTCAGCGCTTCCGCATCGGCCTTGATCAATTCAAAGCGCGGCGCTTCGCCAACTTCGACCCGCTTGGCGATGCGCGAACGCACACCATCCATCAACTTGGCATCTTCCCGGGCATTCAATAACTCAGCCTGGCGACGCAGCAATTCGAAATAGCGACTGCGCAAACGGGCCAGCAGATCGGCCTCGAATGCCCGATTGCCGGCGGTTGTCACTTCCAGACCGGCCAGCGCGGTATCGATCCGTGCCGCGCGTTTCCAGGGCATGTCGAGCGGCTGGGTCAGGCTGACACTGCGCGCATCGCCGGTGTTGCCGCCAGGACTGCGCGCCCGTGCCGTCCCGCCCAGATATTCAAGCTCTGGATTGGGAAAGGCACTGGCGCTGTCCACCGCATAACGCGCCGCCGTCACCTGGTCACGCGCCGCCATGATCGAACGGCTCGACTCCATGGCCAGCGTTTCGAGATGACTCAGGTCATATTCGGGCTGGGCAAACGCCAGCGTTGCACTCAGCCCGCAAGTCAGAATCAATATTTTTTTAAATTGCATCATGGGTTTTGTTTAGCAATCCGCATGCCATCAAGGCGCGGCGCTTAACGACCTCCCAGCGCAGCAATGCGTTCTTCCAGCGGCGGATGGCTGGAAAACAGCGCCATCCAGCCCTGACCGCCGGCAATGCCGGATGCGGCCATGCTCTGCGGCAGGGGCTCGGTATGCATGTTGCCCAGGCGGCGCAGTGCATTCTGCATCGGCAGCGGCGAGCGCAGCAGTTGCGCAGCACCGGCATCGGCGCGGAACTCCCGCTGACGCGAGAACCAGGCGACGATGATGCTCGCGAGCAAACCAAATACCACTTCGCAGATCATGCTGGTCACCATGTAGCCGATGCCCGGGCCGCTGCTTTGCTCGTCATTGCGACGCAGGAAAGAGTCGACCGCGTAGCCGACGACACGCGACAGGAAGACGACGAAGGTATTGACCACGCCCTGGATCAGGGTCAGCGTCACCATGTCGCCGTTGGCAATGTGGGCGACCTCATGCGCCAGCACCGCTTCGACTTCCTCGCGCGTCATGCCCTGCAGCAAGCCGGTCGATACGGCGACCAGGGAGCTGTTCTTCGTGGCGCCGGTTGCGAAGGCGTTCGGCTCGCCGTCATAGATGGCGACTTCCGGCATCGGCAGGCCAGCCCGCTCGGCAAGACGCGCGACGGTGTCGACCAGCCAGACCTCGGTCGAGGAGGACGGCGCTTCGATGACGCGGGCACCGGTACTCCACTTGGCCATGCTTTTCGACATCAGCAGCGAAATGAAGGCGCCGCCAAAGCCGATCACACCCGCAAACACAAGCAGCATGCCGAGATTGAGACCGTTGGCGGTCAGGAAGCGATTGACGCCGAGCAGGCTGGTGACCAGGCTGAGCACCAGCATCACGGCGAAATTGGTGGCAAGGAAGAGCAGAACACGTTTCATGGTGAACTCCCGAAAATAAACTGAGGGGCGCATTCTATTGCGTTGCACAAAACCAAAAAACCGGAGCAAAATTGATAGACACTTCGGTTTTTTCTGCAGAACGAAATTCTATGCTTAATTACAAACATCTGCATTACTTCTGGGTCGTTGCCCAGGAGGGCAGCATCACGCGCGCCGCCGAGCGCCTTGGCGTTGCCGTCCAGACGATCAGCGGGCAATTGTCACTGCTTGAGCGCCAGCTCGGCAAGGCGTTGTTCAACAGCCAGGGACGCGGCCTCGTCCTGAGCGACGCCGGGCGCCTGGCGCTCGGTTACGCCGACCAGATTTTCCAGCTGGGCGATGCTTTGAGCGAGGCGGTACGCAATTCCGACAGCGAGTCGACGCTGCGTCTGCGTGCCGGCATCACCGATGGCATACCCAAGCTGCTTGCCTACCGCCTGCTCAGTTCGGTGACCAGCATGCCAGTCGATATCCGCCTGGTTTGCGACGAGGGCGAATTCGAAACCCTGCTCGCCGACCTCGCCCTGCATCGCCTCGATGTCGTGCTGACCGACCGCGCCGCGCCGGTCGGTGGCAACCTGAAAGTTTTCAGCACCCGCCTCGGCGATTTCGCGACCGGGCTTTTTGCCATTCCGGAACTGGTCGACCGCTACGCACCGGGTTTTCCCAACAGCCTCGACGGTGCGCCGATGCTGCTGCCCACCCGCCACAATGCGCTGCGCGGCCGCATCGACCGCTGGCTGGAGAGCATCGGCATCCGCCCCAAAATCGTTGGCGAATTCGAGGATAGCGCCCTGCTCAACACCTTCGGCCGCGGTGGCCTGGGCATTTTTCCGGCACCGCTGGTTCTCGCCGACCAGATCGAAGCCTCCTTCAACGCCCGCCCGCTCGGCGCAATGGAGGCAGTCAGCGAACAGATCTATGCAATCTCCAACGAACGCCGCATCCGCCATCCCGCGATCGAGGTTCTCTGTGCCGCCTCGCCACTGAGCGCCGCGACGCCGGGGGTATAATTTCCGCCCCCAACGTAAAACAAAGCAAAAAAACCATGCCGCTGTTTCGCAATATTCTTGTCCTTGCCCTGAGCCTCGTTTGTGCCGGCTCGGCGCTCGCCCAGCAACAACCCGTGCCTCCCGCCCTGGCCGCCAAATCCTGGCTGTTGCTGGAAATGGGCTCCGGCCAGATGTTGACCGCCGAGAAACCCGACGAGCGCCTCGAACCCGCTTCGCTGACCAAGCTGATGACGGCCTACCTGACCTTCTCGGCCGTCCACAAGAAGACCATCGCCCTCACCCAGCCCCTGCCGGTTTCCGAAAAGGCCTGGCGTACCGGCGGTTCCAAGATGTTCGTGCGGGTCGACACGCAGGTTCCGGTCGAAGACCTGATCAAGGGCATGATCGTCCAGTCCGGCAACGACGCCTGCGTCACGCTGGCTGAAGCCATCGCCGGCAGCGAAGAGAACTTCGCGCAGATGATGAACCGCGAAGCACAGCGCCTCGGCATGAAGTCCTCCAGCTTCCGCAACTCGACCGGCCTGCCCGATCCCGAGCACTACACCACGGCGCGCGACCTTTCGCTGCTGGCCGGCGCCCTGATCCGCGATTTCCCCGAGGAATACAAGAAGTATTACTCGATGAAGGAATTCACCTACAACGGCATCACCCAACCGAACCGCAACCGCCTGCTCTTCATCGACCCCAGCGTCGATGGCGTCAAGACCGGCCATACCGATGCCGCCGGCTACTGCCTGATTTCCTCGGCCCTGCGCGACAAGCGCCGCCTGCTCTCGGTCGTGCTCGGCACGGCTTCGGACTCGGCGCGCGCCACGGAGTCGCTCAAGCTGCTCAACTGGGGCTTCCTCTCTTACGATGCCGTGACGCTGTTCACGAAAGAGCAGCCGGTCGCCGCGCTGCGCGTCTGGAAGGGTCAGCAAAGCCAGGTCAAGGCCGGTTTCACCAACGACATGACGATTGCCGTGCCCAAGGGTTACGCCGAATCGGTGAAGTCCGACTTCGTCGCCGAGCCGCGTCTGATTGCACCGATCGAACTGGGCCAGAAGCTGGGCACGCTGAAAGTCAGCGTCGACGGCAAGCCGTATGGCGAATATCCGGTTGTCGCTCTTGAAAAAATCGAAATCGGCAACATCTTCATCCGTATCCTCGACACCATCCGCCTCTGGTTCAACTGACCCCATGACCCCTTACGTTGCCGACCCGGTTTACCTGAATGGCCAGTTCCTGCCGCTTGCTGCGGCCGGCATCTCGCCGCTCGACCGCGGTTTCCTGTACGGCGACGGGGTATATGAAGTCATTCCGGTCTATTCCCGACGCGCCTTTCGCATCGATGAACACCTCAAGCGTCTGCAGGCGACGCTGGACGGCATCAAGCTGACCAATCCGCTAGCGGTCGACGCCTGGAAAGAGGTCATTTTCAAGCTGATCGCCAGCGCGCCCTGGGATGACCAGTCGATCTACCTGCAGGTAACGCGCGGCGCCGACGACAAGCGCGACCACGCCTTCCCGCCGGCCACCGTCGCGCCGACCGCCTTTGCCTTCGCCTCGCCGCTGGTCACCACGCCGGCCGAGATCCGGGCCAAAGGCGTTGCTGCGATCACGGTGCCCGACCTGCGCTGGAGCCGCTGCGATCTCAAGGTCATCTCGCTGCTCGCCAATGTGCTGGCCCGTCAACAGGCGGTCGAACAGGGCTGTGCCGAAGCGCTCCTGCTGCGCGACGGCTGGCTCAAGGAAGGCGCCGCCTCGAACATTTTCGTGGTCAGGGATGGCGTGCTGCTCGCGCCGCCCAAGACGCAGCTGATGCTGCCCGGCATCACCTACGACGTGATCCTCGAACTCGCAGCCCAACATGGGCAGGCGCTGGAAGTGCGGGAAATCAGCGAAACTGAACTTCGCGCCGCCGACGAGGTCTGGATGACCTCATCGACCAAGGAAATCCTGGCAATCACGATGCTGGACGGTCAACCGGTCGGACATGGCAAAAATGCCGGCCGACCCGGCCCGTACGGCGAACAGATGTGGCAGTGGTATCAGGACTTCAAGAACACGGTAATGCGTAAAGGCTGACATGGCATCCTACAAGGACACCCTCCTCGAATTTCCCTGCGAGTTTCCCCTGAAGATCATGGGCAAGGCGCACGACGAGCTTTCCCAGGTGGTACTGAGCATCGTCACCCAGCACGCCCCCGATTTCGATGGTGCAAGCATGGAAATGCGCGCCAGCTCCGGCGGCAACTACATCAGCCTGACCTGCACCGTGATCGCCACCTCGAAGCCGCAGCTCGACGCGCTGTACACCGACCTGAGCGGCCATCCGCTGATCAAGGTCGTCCTCTAAGCCGCCGTGACCCCCACCGTCAAATACCTGGGTCGGGTCGACTATGAGCCGACCTTCCAGGCCATGCAGGCGTTCACCGCCAGCCGTACGGCCGCAACGCCGGACGAGCTGTGGATCGTCGAACACCCGCCGGTCTACACCCTGGGTCAGGCCGGCAAGCCGGAGCACATCCTGCGCGACGTCGGCATCCCGCTGGTGCGGATCGACCGCGGCGGCCAGGTCACTTACCACGGCCCCGGCCAGGTCGTGATCTACCTGCTGCTCGATCTGGCGCGCCTGAAAATCAAGGTACGCGAACTGGTCACTGCCATCGAACAGGCGGTCATTGACCTGCTCGGTAACTACGGCGTCACGGCCGAACGGCGCGATGGTGCGCCCGGCGTCTATGTCGGCGCCGCCAAGGTCGCTGCGCTCGGGCTGCGCATCCGCAACGGCTGTTCCTACCACGGCGTTTCGCTCAATGTGGACATGGACCTGACGCCCTTCGACGCGATCAATCCCTGCGGCTACCCCGGCCTGCAGGTCGTGCAAACGAAGGACCTGAACATTCCGCTCACCGCCGGCGAGGCGGGCGAGCAACTCTCGCAGCAACTGCTGCTGCAACTGGAAAGACAACATGGCTGAAAACGAGATCAAGGGCAGCGCCAAGCAAAAGGGCGTCAAGCAAAAGGGCGAACTCAAGACGGCGCGCATTCCGATCAAGATCGTGCCGGTCGACACGCCGCTCAAAAAGCCCGACTGGATCCGCGTCAAGGCCGGCAACAGCGCCGGCCGCTTTGGCGAGATCAAGACCATGCTGCGCGAGAAGAAGCTGCATACCGTCTGCGAGGAAGCGACCTGCCCGAACATCGGCGAATGCTTCGGCCGCGGCACGGCGACCTTCATGATCCTCGGCGACATCTGCACGCGGCGCTGCCCGTTTTGCGACGTCGGCCACGGTCAACCGCTGCCGCCCAACCCCGACGAGCCGCGCGAACTGGCCGAATCGGTGGCGACACTGAAACTCAAATATGTCGTGATTACCAGCGTCGACCGCGACGACCTGCGCGACGGTGGCGCCCAGCATTTCGTCGATGTCATCCGTCACACCCGCGAACTGTCGCCGACCACGACCATCGAAACCCTGGTACCCGATTTCCGTGGTCGCATGGATGTTGCCCTCGACGTGCTCGGCGGCGCCCTGCCCGACGTGCTCAACCACAACATGGAAACCGTGCCCCGACTGTACAAGCAGTCACGCCCGGGTGCCGACTACCAGCACTCGCTGGATTTCCTCAAGCAGTTCAAGGCGCGCTACCCGAAGGTTTCCACCAAGTCGGGCCTGATGGTCGGTCTCGGCGAAACCGACGAAGAGATTCTGGAAGTCATGCGCGACCTGCGCGCCCACGACGTCGAAATGCTGACCATTGGCCAGTATCTGGCGCCGTCCGGCCATCATCTGCCGGTGTCACGCTACGTGCATCCTGACACCTTCAAGATGTACGAGGAAGAAGCGAAAAAGATGGGCTTTACCGGTGCCGCCTGCGCGCCGATGGTCCGCTCCAGCTACTGGGCGGACCAGCAGGCGCACAGCGCCGGCGTCGCCTGAGCAAACGCCGGCAAGCGCCGACCTATCGGGTTGGCGGCGGCGGGGGCAAACCCGGCGGTGGCGGCGGAATGCCGGCATCGTCGGCGCGCACAGCCGTTGCGGACGCCGCGACCGCACGCGGCGTCGCCATGCTGGCTGGCACCGGGACGCGATGTCCCTGGGCATACATGCACTGCACGTAGGCATTGTCGTACTGGCGCTGGGTACCGACACCGGAAGCCCGCGCCGCGTCGGTACCTGCTGCAGTACCGAGCAGCAGCCCGGTACCGGCACCAATCGCCGCACCACGCGAATCACCACCGATCGCCACACCGGCCAGCGCACCGACTGCCGTTCCGACCGCAGCACTGGTCACGGCCGACTTCTGCGACGCTTCTTCGGCCGTTTTGCCACCGATCTGGGTATGCGCAAACTGGCGGCAATAGACATCATCCGCACGGAAGCGCTCAATCGACTGCCCGCTACCGGGCAGGGCCATCACACTCGGCCCGGTCGGCATGACGGTACAGGCACCGAGCGCCAGGAATCCGGCCAGCGGCAAAAGTCGCATCATGGATTTTTTCTGCATATTCATGGTTTGCTCACTTTTCCGGTTGCGGCAGAACCTTCTGCCAACCGCCAGGACATTCCTTGACGTAGGGGTAATAACCCTTCCTGGCCGCGCAGTAATACCAGTATTGCTGGGCTGGCGCCGGGGCCGGCTCGGGAGCAGCGCTTTCCTGCTTCTCGATATAGACGGTCGGCTCCGGCGGTGGCGCCGGCTGCACGACAATCACTTCCTGCCGGTAATAAGGGGGATAGAACCAGGGCGATGGATAACCCCAGTAAGGACCGACATAAACGCCGACCCGACTGCCATGCGCCCAAGCACTGCCGGCTCCGGCCATGACCAGAAGAGCCAGCAACGACAGGGATTTCAGTAATTTCATGGGAACACCCGATCTTCCGTAGTCACGCTTTCAAGATAGCGAATTATCTGCAGATCGGGCGTATTCAATTGCAACAGTATGTAATGGCCGGCGGCTTGCACCGGCAGACCGCTCAGTCGTCGCGGTCGAGCATTTCCGCACGCTTGCGGCGCAAGCCCTCGGGCATTTGCAGCGTTGCCCGGTCCCAGCCCTCAAGCTCGAGCACCTGATCGAGGCAATCTTCCATCACCGCGTAGGCCTTGATGGTCGCGGCAGCGATCGCCTGATGCACGGCCACATCGTTGCCGGGCTCGATCTCGCACTTGCCCTGGTAACGGAACAGCTCGCGCAAGGTCCGCAGCTGCACCGCCACCTGACCGGGACAGGCGCACATGTAGATGGTCGCCTCCTCGATGATTTGCTCGAGTTCCTGGTCGGAAAAGCGGCGTTGCAGAATCATGCGGATCTCCCCGATTTCAGAGCAGCTTCATCTTCTTGGCCGCCTCGCGCAGTTCGCCGCGGAAGTCCGGATGGGCAATGCCGATCAGGGCTTCGGTACGCTGCTTGGCGGTCTTGCCGCGCAACTGGGCGACACCGAACTCGGTGACGACATAGTTGATGTCATTCTTGCTGGTCGTCACGTGCGTGCCGGCCGACAGGGTCGGCACGATGCGCGAGATGGTGTCGTCCTTGGCGGTCGACGGCAGCACGATGAAGGATTTGCCGCCATTCGAACGATTCGCTGCGCGCACGAAGTCAGCCTGGCCGCCGGTACCGGAATACGGTGCCGAGCCGAGACTTTCCGAGCCACACTGGCCCATGAAGTCGATCTGCATGGTCGCGTTGATGGCGTGCAGGTTGTCGTTCTGACCAGCCAGATACGGATCGTTGGTGAAGTCGACCGGGTGCATTTCGAGGGCCGGATTGCGGTTCATGAACTGGTACAGCTTCTTCGAACCGAGGGCAAAGGTGGCGAGGATCTTGCCACGCCCGTAGTTCTTCTTGCTGTTATCGACCACGCCAGCCTCGACCAGGCTCATGATGCCATCGCCGACCATTTCGGTATGAATCCCCAGATTGTGCTTGTGGGTCAGCTGCATCACCACCGCATCGGGAATGCCGCCGTAACCGATCTGCAGCGTGGCGCCATCCGGGATCATGTCGGCAACGTACTTGCCGATCGCCTGCTGAACCGGACCAATCTTGGGCAGACCGACCTCGAGGATGGGGTCATTGCTCTCGGTGAGCGCCGCAACCTGCGAAATGTGGATATGGCAATTGCCGTTGGCGAAAGGCACATTCGGATTGACTTCGAGCACCACGGCGCGCGCCTTGGCGATCGCCGCCATGGTGTAGTCCGGGGCCAGCGACAACGAGAAATAGCCGTGCTCGTCCATCGGCGAAACCATCGTGAACACGACATCGGCCGGGCTCAGGTTGTTGTTGATCAAGGACGGCAGCTCGGAGAAATAGGCCGGGATGAAGTCGATCCAGCCCTCCTGGCCGCCCTGGCGCGAGGCGCCGCTGAAAAAGTAGGCGGTGTGGCGGATGTTTTCAACGGTTTCCGGATCGAAATAGGCGTACTTGCGCACCGGCAGGATCTGCGACACGGTGACATCGCGGAAATCGCGACGGGCTTCGGACAGTGCCGTCAGCAAGGAAGGCGGTTCGCCGACCGCGGTCGGCACAACGATGGTATCGCCATTCTTGACGACACGAATGGCATCGGCTGCCGACATGCGCTTTTGTTGGTATTGGGCCTGAACTGACATTGCTTTCTCCTCCGGATATTGTTTTAAAAAAGCTGATGCTCGCATATTGGTCGGACCAAAAGGCTGACCAGGATCAAAAAAATCGATGCCTAAGGCATTCCTCTCACGCCGGTTTGCGGTTGCTGCCGGCCACCATGCGGATTTCGAACAGGCGACATTCGAGCGGCCCGTTGAACAGCGGCGTCTTGCGGCTGGGGCGCAGACCGACCAGCTTGGGCAGGCGCAGGTCGGCGGTGAAGAAGAAACAGTTCCAGCCGGCCCAGTGCTTTTTCAGCGCCGAACCGAGTTGCGGGTACAGACAGGCCAGCTCGTCCTGTTCACCGATCCGCTCGCCGTAGGGCGGATTGGTCACCATGATGCCGTTCTCGGTGAGCGGCTGGGTTTCCAGGATATCGGCACGGTCGACCGTCACGGCATTGGCAAAACCGGCTTCCTGCAGATTGCGCCGGGTGGCACGCACGGCGGTTTCGTCGATGTCGTAGCCACGGATGTCCATCGGCTCGACCGGTTTGACCCGCACCATCGCAGCTTGCCGGATGTTGGCCCAGTTCATCGCCTCGAAGCTCGACAACAGCTCGAAGGCAAAACCGCGATCCAGGCCGGGCGCGCGATCGAGGGCCATCTGCACGGCTTCGAGCAGGAAGGTGCCGCTGCCGCACATCGGATCGACCAGGGCCATGCCGGGCTGCCAGCCGGTCATTTTCAGGATGCCGGCCGCGAGATTCTCCTTCAGCGGCGCTTCCACGCTGGCCTTGCGGAAACCGCGCTGCCACAGCGGTTGACCGGAAGTATCGAGATACAGCGTGCATTCGTTCTCGGTCAGAAAGACATGCACGCTGACATCAGGATGCCGGGTATCGATGTTCGGCCGCTCGCCCTTGTCCTCGCGGAAGCGGTCGCAGACAGCATCCTTGACGCGCAGGGTGACGAAATCGAGCGACTTGAGCGGGCACTTGATCGCCGTCGTGACGACGCGCATGGTGCGGGTCACCGCGAAATGATTCGGCCAGAGCTGACGCACGGCGAGGCGGTAGATGTCCTCTTCGCTGGCGTACGGCCCCTTGACCACATGCTTGAGGATGCGTGTCGCCAGGCGCGATTCGAGATTGGCCCGGTAGCAGACGCTCCACTCGCCGGAGAAGAAGACGCCGCCATGAATGGCGTGCAGATCCTCGCCGCCGACGGCGCGCAGTTCTTCAAGCAACAGTTCTTCAAGGCCGCGCGGGCAGATTGCGAAATATTTGTTCATCAGAAGGGCTTCAACACGGCAAGAAAGACCACGGCAAACAGCACGAGCACGGGCATTTCGTTATAAAAGCGGAACCAGACGTGGCTACGGGTATTGCGCCCGAGGCGGAAAGCCTTGAGCGTCATGCCGCAATGCACGTGATAGACGACCAGCAGGGCGACCAGGAAAGTCTTGGCATGCAGCCAGCCACCGGAAAAATTATAGGCGAACCACAGCCACAGACCGAGCAGCACGGCGAGGATGCCGAGCGGCGTCATGAACTTGAACAGCTTGCCGGCCATCAGCAGCAGGCGGTCGCGCTCGGCCGGACTGTCGTCCGGCACCATGGCCAGATTCACGAAAATGCGCGGCAGGTAGAACAAGCCGGCAAACCAGGCGACGACCAGCGATATATGCAGGGCCTTGACGATCAACATGCGTTTCTCCTTGCGAGCGCCTCTGCTATCCCGACATCAACTGTCGGGTACGCGAGGCGCAGTTTGAATTCTTCTTTGATTCGCCGATTGCCGATCCGGCGCGATTCGCGCATGAAGGACATCTGCACCGGTGAAAGCTGGCGGGCGGCTTCGGCTCGACTCAGGCGCGGCGGCCGGGACAACGCAAAGGCATCCGCCACCCGATCAAAATAATCGGCCATTTTCAGGTCGGAATCATCGACGACATTGTAGGCGCGATTGGCCCGGCCGTGGCGCAGCGCGGCAACACAGGCGCTGGCCAGGTCCTCGGCATGAATATGGTTGGTATACACGTCGTCAGCGGTACACAGCGCCGGCAGGCCCTTTTTCAGGCGCTCGAACGGCAGACGATCGGCGGCATAGATGCCTGGCGCGCGCAGGATGGAAACGCTCACGCCGTTCTGCCGCCCCCAGGTGCGCAGGCAGCGCTCGGCGTCAACGCGACGCGCGGCACGGCCGCTTTCCGGCTGCAGGCGACGTGTCTCGTCGATGACATCGCCGGCGCAATCACCGTACACCCCGGTGGTGCTAACGTAGATCAGGCGGCGTGGTAGACTTTTGCCCTTGCTCAAGGCAGCCAGCAAATGCCGGGTGCGCGAGTCGTGGAGCCCTTCGCCGGGCGGTGGTGCGAGATGCAGCACGGCATCGGCCAGACCGGCCAGACGCTGCAGGCTGGCCGGCTGATCGAGATCGGCCAGCACCGGCCGGGCGCCGGCCAGGCGCCATTCGGCAGCACGGCCGGGATCGCGCAACAAGGCATGGACGCAACTGCGGTGAGCAAGGCGGGAAAGAATGCGGCGGGCAATGTCTCCGCTGCCGACGATCAGTATTTTTTGCACGGCTGCATTGTAGCCGACCAACAAGGGGAACCGATGAGCCACCAGATTACCGTCCAGCCGAGCGGCCGCCAGTTTGCCGCCGAACCCGATGAAACCCTGCTCGAAGCCGCGCTGCGCCAGGGCCTGACCATGCCTTACGGCTGCAAGGACGGCGCCTGTGGTGCCTGCAAGGGCAAGGTCGTCGAAGGCAGCGTCGACCACGGCAAGTCACAGGCGCACGCGCTCAGCGATGCCGACAAGGCCGCCGGCCTGACCCTGTATTGCTGCGCCACGGCCAAGAGCGACCTGGTCATCGAATGCAAGCAGATGAGCTCGGCCAGCGATTTCCCGATCAAGATCCTGCCGGCCCGCATCGAGAAGCTCGAACGCCTGGCGCCCGACGTCATCGACATGCACCTGCGTCTGCCGGGCAGCGAGCAGTTCCAGTTCCTCGCCGGCCAGTACATCGACTTCCTGTTGAAGGATGGCAAGCGGCGCAGCTATTCGCTGGCCAACGCGCCGCGCAGCGACGGCATCATCGAACTGCACATCCGCCTGGTGCCGGGCGGCCTGTTCACCGAGCAGGTATTCAACAGCCTCAAGGTACGCGACATCCTGCGTTTCGAAGGGCCGCAGGGCGGCTTTTTCCTGCGCCAGGACTCGAAGAAGCCGGTCGTCCTGCTCGCCGGCGGTACCGGTTTCGCGCCGCTCAAGGCGATCGTCGAACAGGCCATCGCCGACCAGTCGGAACGCCCGCTGCACATTTACTGGGGCGCCAAGGCCAGGGCCGACCTCTACATGCATGCGCTGCCGGAGAAATGGGCGGCCGAACATCCGCACATCAAGTACGTGCCGGTCCTCTCGGAACCGGCGGCCGATGACGCCTGGAACGGTCGCACCGGCTTCGTGCATCAGGCAGTCGTCACCGACTTCCCGGATCTTTCCGCCTGTCAGGTCTATGCCTGCGGCTCGCCGGTCATGATCGATGCCGCCCGGCGTGACTTCATCGAGAAGTGCGCGCTGCCGGAAGAAGAGTTCTTCGCCGACGCCTTCACCTTCGCGACCCACTGATCGCGCGCTGGCTGCGCCGCGCTAAAGCCCCTGCGGCTCGAGGCGCAGCCAGACGACAAAGCGGGCGCCCTGCCCGGGCTGATTCTCGATCGTGATGTTGCCGCCATAGCGCTCGATCAGCGACTTGCTGACCCACAGCCCCAGCCCGTTGCCGCCCGGCTTGCGCGCCGTGTAGAAGGGCTGGAACAGGTGTTCGCGGTCGGCATCACTGACCCCGTGCCCGGAGTCGGCAACGATCAGCCGGATGCCGAGCGGCATGTCGGCGGCGTCCCAGTCCTCGACCGCGATGGTGAGCAGGCCGCCATCCGGCATGGCCTGGATGGCATTGACCAGCAGATTGACCATGACCTGCTGCAACTCGTTCTTGTTGCAGGTGATCTGGCGCTGCGAATCAAGGTGCTGTTCGATGGCGATATTGTTCGTCTTGAGCAACTGGCGCACCAGCAGCAGGCTGTCCTGGATCAACGGCCCGGCCGCCACCGGCTCGAGATAACCGACATAGTCCTGTGGCCGGGCAAATTGCAGCAGCTTGGCAACGATCAGCCGGATGCGGTGGATCTGCTCCTGGATCAGCTTGATCTCGGGCTCGACCGGCTCGGCCTGCGGCCCGAGCAGATCGCGCAGCACATCGAGATTGCCCTGGATGACGGCGACCGGATTGTTGATTTCATGCGCAACGCCAGCGGTCAACTGCCCGATCGCGGCCAATTTCTCGTTCATCACCAGTTGCGACTGCGCCGCCTTGAGATCGGCCACCGCCTGTTCGAGGGCGGCGGTGCGCTCTGCCACCTTGGCATCGAGCGACTCGCCCCAGCGCTTGAGCGACGAAGCCTGCGACTGCAAACGATCGAGCATGCGGTCGAAGTGGGCGGCGACGATACCGAGATCATCCGGCGTGGACAGCGGCCCGACACGAGCATCGACATTGCCCTGCTCGATGGCGTGCATGGTCGAATGCATGCGCTCGATCGGCCGGAAGACACTGCGCGCCCAAAAGATCGCAAAAACCCCGGCAACCAGCATGGCGAGCAGAAAGACACCGGCAATCGCGGCAAAGGCGTGCTGACGGGCAGTCACGAAAGGGCCTTCGAGAAAGCCGACATAGAGCATGCCGATGCGCTGCTGCCGGCTGTCGAGCAATGGTTCGTAGGCCGAGACATACCAATCGCTGACGACGAAGGCACGGTCGAGCCAGGTCCGCCCCTCGCCGAGCACGGCCGCATCGACCGCGGCCGAGACGCGGGTGCCGATGGCGCGCGTGCTGCCGAACAGGCGCACATTGGTAGCGACCCGCACGCTGTCGAGGAACAAGGTCGCCGTACCGGCACTACCGAAAGGCAGAGCCCCCTCGGGATAGACGATGGCATTCAGGCGATCGATGAAATTCAGGTTCTTGTTGAGCAGGATGCCGCCACTGAGTACCCCGAGCAGTCGTCCGCCCGCATCGTGCACCGGCGCAGCAGCGTGGATGACCAGGCCGCGCACTTCGACCTCACGCTGATCGGCACGCGCGTTGGCGGTAGCGAGTACCGGCGTGCGTGCCCGTTCGGCCAGCGCCGGACTGATCGCAAAAAGCTGGGCGCCGGAAAAAACCTCAGTCGCGGTTTTCGCCTGACCATCCAGAGCCGCTGCAACGACCGGCCAGGCGCGCGCATCGGCGCGGCTACGGTCGACGTCGAGAAAATAGAGAAAATCAAGCTTCTGCTCCTGCTGCACGGCATTGAGCACGCCGGCAATCGTCTTGTCATGCCGTCGCGGCAGCGCCCCCAAAACCCGCGCCAGGCGCGCCGAGTCGGCCAAACTGGCCACCGAGCCGCCAACCCCCTCGCTGACCCGCTCGTAGTAGCCATGCGCAATCGCCAGGTCGCTGCGCACCTTGGTGACCAGCAACTGGTTGAAGTAGTCGCCGCCCCAGTAGGCCAGCACCGAGATGGTCAGCGGCAGGACGAAGCCGAGCGGGATCAGCGCCAGCAACAGCAGGCGAACGCGGATCGAGCGCCGGCCGAAGCGCATCAGACGCCCCAGGCCTGGCACTTCCTGTCCATCGTCTTGCGCGAGATGCCGAGCCGCCGGCTGGCCTCGGACTTGTTGCCATCGCAGGCGGCGAGCACGGCGAGAATGTGCGATTTTTCGACCGCCTCCAGCGTTTCATCGGCGCAGGAAAACGCTCCTGGCGCAACCTCCGGCTCATGGCCGATGTCGAACCAGCCGAGAATCAGCGAGCGCTCGATCAGATTGCGCAATTCGCGCACATTGCCGGGCCAGTCGTAATCGGCCAGGCGGGCCAGGGTGCGCGCATCGAGGTGCAGCAGCGGCACGCCCAGACTCGGCGCCAGCTGGGCGACGAAATGCTCGAACAGCAGCGGAATGTCTTCCGGCCGTTCGCGCAGGGGCGGCAGCATGACCTCGAAGACCTGCAGGCGGTAATAGAGATCCTGACGGAAGCGCTGCTCGCCGACCTCGATCTTGAGATCGCGGTTGGTAGCGGCAATGACCCGCACATCGACGGCAATCTCCTGCTCCGAACCGACCGGCCGGATGCGCTTCTCCTCGAGCACGCGCAGCAGCTTGGCCTGGGCCGCCAGCGGCAGCTCGGAAATTTCGTCAAGAAAGAGCGTGCCGCCGCGGGCGTAGTAGAACAAGCCTTCGCGGCGCTGCTGCGCGCCGGTGTAGGCCCCCTTGATGTGGCCGAACAATTCCGACTCGATCAGTTCGGCGGCGATTGCCGCGCAATTGACCGGCACGAACGGTCCGTCGGCGCGCGCACTCAGCGCATGCAGGGCACGTGCCGCGACTTCCTTGCCGGTGCCGGACTCGCCGCTCAGCAGCACGGTCGCCGCGCTCGGCGCAATTTTCTTGAGGCGTTCGCAGACCTTGAACATCGCCTCGGACTGACCGATCACCCCCTCGACATCCGCAGCACGCGGGCCGACTTCGCGGCGCAGCACGAAATTCTCGCGCGCCAGCCGGGAGCGCTCGAAACAGCGCTGGATGGCATTGAGCACCAGGGCCAACGAAAAGGGCTTGAGCAGGAAATCGGCGGCACCGGCGCGCAGGGCTTCGATTGCCGTATCCAGATCGGCGTAGGCGGTCATCAGCACGACATCGCCGGCATAGCCCTCCTCGCGCAACTCGTGCAGCCAGTCGACGCCGGAACAGCCGGGCAATGCGATGTCGAGCACGATCAGGTCGTAACGACTGCGTTCAAGCAACGGCCGCGCCGCCTCGACACTGCCGGCGCTATCGACGACGCCGCAGCGGCTGCTCAGCGCCCGCTGCAGGAAGCTGACCATGCCGACCTCGTCATCGACGATCAGCACGGAATATTGCTGCCAGGGAGATTTGCTTTCGCTTGCCGGGAGTTCGTTCATTGCCGTGAAGAGTTGTGCGTGATGGAGGCGCGGCAATTCTCGCACGCTTTCCCGGCCCGGCCATGCCAGGCCGTCTGCAGTACAGACTCAGGCGCTCCGCTGGCAAGCCGCACCGGCTCAGCCCCCCGGGTCAATTTGTCCCACCCCGGGACATTTTGACCCACCCGCTGGCAGGGTCATTTTTTCAACTCATTGCTTATTAAGGAATTGGGCAGCAGGCACGCCGCTTGCAATGACAGCCCCCATCAATTGCATCGTCGCCGCCCATCAAGCTGGCGGCACAAGGGGAAATGCCGGCGTTGCACCGGCCATTGACAGGGGTTCCCGGCGGGCAAGCCGGGGCAAGAGGAGATCTGAATGGAAAGCAAGGAAAAATCAGGAACCGGCCTGCGGGTCAACCGCCGCCAGTTCTTCAAGATATCCGCCGCCGGTCTCGGCGGCTCCGGCCTCGCCGTGCTCGGCATGGCACCCGAAGCAGCGCGCGCCGAAGTACGCCAGTACAAGCTGTACCGCGCTACTGAAACGCGCAACAACTGCACCTATTGTTCGGTCGGTTGCGGCATCCTCATCTACAGTCTGGGCGATGGCGCCAAGAACGCGCAGAAGAAGATCATCCACGTCGAAGGCGATCCGGATCATCCGGTCAGCCGCGGCTCGCTGTGCCCGAAGGGGGCCGGCGTGCTCGACTACATCCACAGTGCGCAGCGCCTGAAATACCCCGAGGTACGCGAAGCAGGCAGCAACGAATGGAAGCGCATCACCTGGGACGAGGCCAACGAACGCATCGCCCGCCTGATCAAGGATGACCGCGACGCCAACTTCATCGAGAAAAATGCCGCCGGCGCCACCGTCAACCGCTGGCTGAGCACCGGCTTCCTCGGCTCTTCCGCCGCCAGCAACGAAACCGGCTTCCTCGACTTCAAGTTCGCACGCGGCCTCGGCATTGCGTCGGTCGAAAACCAGGCCCGTCTCTGTCACGGCCCGACGGTGTCGGCACTGGCGCCGTCCTTCGGGCGCGGCGCGATGACCAATCACTGGGTGGACATCAAGAACGCCAACGTGATTCTGGTCATGGGCGGCAATCCGGCCGAAGCCCACCCGGTCGGTTTCAAGTGGGCGATCGAGGCAAAGACGCGCAACAACGCCACGCTGATGGTGGTCGATCCGCGCTTCAGCCGGACCGCCGCGGTTGCCGATTTCTACGCGCCAATCCGGGCCGGCGCCGATGCCGCCTTCCTGCTCGGCCTGATCAGCTATCTGCTGAACAACGACAAGATCCAGCACGAGTACGTCAAGGCCTATACCAATGCGGCACTGATCGTGCGCGAGGACTACGAGTTCAACGAGGGCATCTTCAGCGGCTACGATGCCGAGAAGCGCAGCTACGACAAAGCCTCGTGGAACTACGTCCTGGACAAGGACGGCATGGCCGAACGCGACGATACGCTGCAGCACCCGCGCTGCGTCATCAACCTGCTGAAAAAGCACGTCGAGCGCTACACGCCGGACATGGTCGCCTCGATCACCGGCACGCCGAAGGCGGCCTTCATCAAGGTCTGCGAGACCATGGCCGCGACCAGCGTACCGGATCGCACCGCCACCATCCTCTATGCGCTGGGCTGGACGCACCATACCGGTGGCGCGCAGATCATCCGCTGCGCCGCCATGGTCCAGCTGCTGCTCGGCAACATCGGCATGCCCGGCGGCGGCATCAACGCACTGCGCGGCCATTCCAACGTGCAGGGCTTCACCGACATCGGCATCCTCGCCAACATGCTGCCGGCCTATCTGATGCTGCCGCAGGACAAGCAGCAGACGCTCAAGGACTACCTGGAGCAGCGCACGCCTAAGGCGCAGACGCCGAACTCGGTGAACTTCTGGAAAAACACGCCGAAATTCTTCGTCAGCCTGATGAAAGGCCTCTGGGGTGATGCCGCCACCGCGGACAACAACTGGGGCTACGACTGGCTGCCAAAATGGGACCGCAGCTATGACCTGCTCTCCTACTTCGACCTCGTGCACCAGGGCAAGGTCAACGGCTACATCATCCAGGGCTTCAACGTCGTCGCCGCCATGCCCGACTCACGCAAGGTGCGCGACTCGCTGGCCAAGCTCAAGTGGATGGTGGTGATCGATCCGTTGCAGACCGAGACCTCTTCGTTCTGGCAGAACCACGGGGAATTCAACGATGTCGATCCGACCAAGATCCAGACCACGGTGTTCCGCCTGCCGTCCTCCTGCTTCGCCGAAGAGGACGGCTCGATCGCCAACTCGGGGCGCTGGTTGCAGTGGCACTGGGCGGCACAGAACCCGCCGTACGAAGCACGCCACGACGGCCGCATCCTCGGCGGCATCTTCACCCGCGTCCGCGAGCTGTACAAGAAGGAAGGCGGCGCCTTCCCCGACCCGATCCTCAACCTGAACTGGAACTACCACGACCCCGCGGATCCGCATCCGCAGGAAGTCGCCAAGGAAGCCAACGGCTACGCCCTGGCCGACCTGTTCGACGACAAGGGCAACCAGATCGCCAAAAAGGGCGATCTGTTGTCGAGCTTTGCCCACCTGCGCGACGACGGCACGACCAGCAGCCTGTGCTGGATCTACACCGGGCAATGGACGCAAGCCGGCAACCTGATGGCGCGCCGCGACAATACCGACGTCGGCCTCGGCAACACGCCGGGCTGGGCCTTCTCCTGGCCACTCAACCGCCGCGTGCTGTACAACCGCGCCTCACTCGATCCCGCCGGCAAACCCTGGGATGCCCACCGCAAGCTGATCCACTGGAACGGCAAGCAATGGACCGGTGCCGACGTTGCCGACTACGCAGCGACCGCCGCGCCGGAAGCCAACGTGCCGCCCTTCATCATGCTGCCGGAAGGTCTCGGCCGCCTGTTCTCGGTGGGCGCCATGAACGACGGTCCCTTCCCGGAGCACTACGAGCCGACCGAAAGCCCCTTGCCGGCCAACCCGCTGCATCCGGAAGTCAGCCGCAGCCCGGTAGCACGTTCCTTCAAGGCCGACGCCGAGCGTTTCGGCACCCGCGAGGAATTCCCCTACGTGGCGACCACTTACTCGATCACGGAAATGTTCCGCCACTGGACCAAGCACTCGCGCCTCAACGCCATCGTGCAACCCGAGCAGTTCGTCGAGATCAGCGAGAAGCTGGCCGGCAAGAAGGGCATCAAGGCCGGCGACGTGGTCAAGATATCGAGCAAGCGCGGCTTCATCCGCGGCAAGGCGGTGGTGACCAAGCGCGTCATGACGCTGCAGGTGGCCGGGCAGGAAGTCGAGCAGATCGGCATTCCCTGCCACTGGGGCTATGAGGGCAACACCCGCAAGGGCTTCCTGGCCAACACCCTGAGCCCGGGCATCGGCGACGCCAATGCGCAGACCCCGGAATACAAGGCCTTCCTGGTCAACGTCGAGAAAGCATAAGGGAGCGTAGACATGGCATTGCAATCTTTGGACATCAAACAGCGCTCGGCGACGACAACTCCGTCTACGCAGGTGCGCGAAACAATGGAAATCGCCAAGCTCATCGACGTCACCACCTGTATCGGCTGCAAGGCCTGCCAGGTAGCGTGCTCGGAGTGGAATGACATCCGCGCCGACGTCGGTGAGAACATCGGCGTCTACGACAACCCGGTCGACCTCGACGCCAAGGCCTGGACGGTCATGCGCTTCTCCGAAACCGAGGAGATGGGCAAGCTGGAATGGCTGATCAGGAAGGACGGCTGCATGCATTGTGCCGATCCGGGCTGCCTGAAAGCCTGCCCGGCGCCCGGCGCGATCATCCAGTACAAGAACGGCATCGTCGATTTCCACCAGGAAAACTGCATCGGCTGCGGCTACTGCGTGACCGGCTGCCCGTTCAACGTGCCGCGCATCTCCAAGGAAGACAGCAAGGCCTACAAGTGCTCGCTGTGTTCCGACCGCGTCGCAGTCGGCCAGGAGCCGGCTTGCGTCAAGACCTGCCCGACCGGGGCCATCCAGTTCGGCAGCAAGGAAGACATGAAGGTCTATGCCGGCGGTCGGGTCGACGACCTCAAGCGGCGCGGCTACGAGAATGCCGGTCTCTACGACCCGCAAGGCGTTGGCGGCACACACGTGATGTACGTGCTGCACCATGCCGACCGGCCGGACCTCTACAGCGGCCTGCCGGCCAACCCGTCGATCAGCGCGCTGGTCTCGATCTGGAAGGGCTTCACCAAGCCGCTCGCCACGCTGGCGCTGGGTGCTGTCGCGCTGGGCAGCCTGTTCCACTACGTGACCAAGGGTCCGAACGAGGTCTCGCGAGAGATCGAAGATGAGATCGAAAAGGAGGACGCACAATGATTCGCGACCCGAAAGACCTGAAGCGCTACAACGCTTCCGAACGCGCCAACCACTGGACGGTCGGCATCAGCTTCATCCTGCTCGCCCTCTCCGGCCTGGCCTTCTTCCACCCGGCCTTTTTCCCGCTGACGCAGCTGTTCGGCGGCCCGGTCTGGGCGCGCATCATTCACCCCTACATCGGGGTGATCATGGCCGCGGCCTTCCTGGTCATCTTCCTGCGCTTCAAGCATCTCAACAAGATGACGCCGGCCGACAGGGAATGGCTGGCCAAGGCCAAGAACATGGTGGACGGCAACGACCACGACATGCCGGAACAGGGCAAGTACAACGGCGGCCAGAAGGTCATGTTCTGGGCGCTCGCCGCCTGCATGCTGCTGATGACCTTGTCCGGCCTCGCCATCTGGCGCGCCTGGTTCGGTTTCGACATCACCCTCGTACGCCTCGGCGCCGTGGTGCATGCCGCGGCCGCCGCGGTGATGATCGGCCTGATCATGGTGCACGTCTATGCTGCAATCTGGGTCAAGGGCACGGTCCGCGCCATGTGGTACGGCACGGTCACCCGCGCCTGGGCCAAGCAGCACCACCGTGGCTGGTACCGTCAGGTCACCGGCAAGTAAAGCTTTACCTTGCGCTTTGGGGGCGCATGGCGGCGACGCCGTGCCCCCCGTCTTTTTGAGGAAGGACCGCAGCATGGCCGATTTCCTGATCCGCCCCGACCTGCCCGCTGACGACACCGTTCTCCCGCCGACTGCCGCCCTGCACGATGTCGTCCGCGTCTGCCGCGGCGTCGCCGCGGTCAGCGACGATGAAGTGATCGAGGAAGTCCCGGTCGCGCTCGTCTACAACGGCATTTCGCAAGCCGTGATGCTGGCCTCGCCGGCCGACCTCGAGGATTTCGCCCTCGGTTTCAGTCTCGGCGAAGGCATCCTGGCGCATCGTCGCGAGCTGTACGACCTCGAAGTACGCAACACCTGCAACGGCATCAGCATCGAAATGGACATCGCGCCGCAGCGCTTCCTGCAACTCAAGGAACGCCGGCGCAATCTGGCCGGACGCACCGGTTGCGGCCTGTGCGGCGTCGAAAGCCTGGCCGACGTTGCGCGCATGCCGGCCGCGCTCGCAACGACGGGCGAGCAACAGGTCAGCCTCACCGCCATCGACCGCTGCCTGCAACAGCTCAACGACTGGCAGCCGCTGCGCCGCCAGACCGGCTCGGCACACGGCGCGGCCTGGGCCGATCTCGCGGGCAACATCGAGTGCTGTCGCGAGGATGTCGGCCGCCACAATGCGCTCGACAAGCTGGTCGGCGCCCTCGCCCGCCGGCAAACCCCGCGCGGCGCCGGCTTCGCGCTGGTCACCAGCCGCGCGTCCTATGAAATGGTGCAGAAAGCAGCCACTGCGGGCATCACCACCCTGGTCGCGATTTCCGCGCCGACCTCACTCGCCATCCGCCAGGCCGAAGCCGCCGGTATCATGCTGCTCGGCTTCGCCCGCCCCGGCCAGCTCGTCGCCTACAGCCACAGCGAACGCCTCGGCACGCAGGCCGAAAACCTGCTCCACCCCGTCATCTAAGCATTCCCCAACCAGCCACCATGAACCTGCCGCCCCCGAATCTGCCACCCCAAATCCTGCCCTCGACCGTCACCCCGCCCGCCCTGCTCGCCCCGGCCGCCGATCTCTTCGCCCGCCGTGCCGCC
>Ga0074199_1000942_pt1 | contig 32723 bp, 33 predicted proteins | sample EPASupsiteSAE347_FD_64528 | JGI IMG/M metagenome (GOLD analysis project Ga0074199, IMG submission 64528) | Bioremediated contaminated groundwater from EPA Superfund site, New Mexico - Sample SAE3-47 | ecosystem: Environmental > Aquatic > Deep subsurface > Groundwater > Contaminated ... | reverse complement strand
TTGCGTGGTGATATACGCGCAACTGTAGGGAGGGAACACCCCGAATCTGTCCGATGAGATCTGAACCTCTGCATCGCGAATCTGATGTAAGTTTGGGCCAATGAAACGGAAACCGAAAATTCCCGCAAAACGTGCCCCGATGCCAGAGGGCTATGACGGCACAAAAACGAGGAAGCAGCAGGGAAGCCCCGGCCTTCAGGCCGTGGGAGGAGTTCACGCGGATCAAAAACTACGCAGAATTATATCTGCAATATCCACAATATCCACAGGATTCATAATTGATTAAAAAGCGAAGAGTCGACGTGAATTCCCATTCTCACCATATCTTCAATCATGAGCTTCGCGTCAACGGCATGTCCCATGATATTGAGTCCCGGCTTTATCGATCCATTCAAGTATTGGCGAGTGCAGGCAACAACCGGCGAGGCGGTTAGAAAATATGCATCGCTATGCCAGACTTTTGCCCGCAACTGGATATCTTTGCCGTCCTTCTTTCCTTCTGCCTGCAAGACCAATGCCGCTTCTTCTTTTGAAGGCGAGAATTTCTCCAGCCCCCAGACCATGAGGCTTGCCAGCGCCTCTCTCCCCAGCCCCTTGCGGATCCTGCCGAGCGTGAACGCTGCCGGAATGACCAGCCAGTCCACAAACCAGTTCATGCCGGCTGCATAAGTTCCCAGCTCCTGCAATCCCAGCATATCCGGCAGGGAGCGCATCTCCACCAGATTCATGGGCAGGCATCGCTTCCGTCCCAGATGCGGCCCGAAGTCGAGGCTCTTGAATTCGATCAAACTTGCCGGTTCCCATTTTCCATTGCGAAATATGTCCGCTTCGTAGTCGGAGAGGGAGTCCATGAACTCGTACAGAGCATCGCCCTTCTCAAATCTGGTATTCATTGCCGCGCCCACTGTTGCAATCTCGATGTCGTCAAACCGGCTCGCTGCCAGCCTCACCAGCAGGGAAGGAAGGCCGGGCACAAATCCGGCTTGAGTTATGAAACACTGGCCGGATTCATCTATTCGATCCGACAATCCCGACAGAATGGAGAAGCATCTTTTTGGATAGTGAATGTCCAAATAATCGATGCCTGCATCCAGAGCCGCACCAGCTACGGCATCCACATAATTCGTAGTTGTCGATGCCACGATAACCATATCGGCATCCTGAAAGGCCCGCCCAAGGCCGGTCGAATCGGATGCGTCGGCCTGTTCGCTTTCAATCCGTCCGGGAAAGGATGCATTCAACTCTTGAGCAAGACCGTCGGCACGAGCCTTTTTTCTGCCGGCAATGGTAAGATCCGCATTCGTCTCTTGCAGCATGAGGCGTGCTATGTAGCTGCCGGCTCCGCCATAGCCGCCCAAGATGAAAATCCTCTTCTTTTGCGTGGAACTCATACCGCCTTCGTTTAGAACTTATTTGTATTTTAATCAATGCTCTTATCCAATCAATCCACAGTTTTCCAAAAATGCGGCAAAGCGGAAATATCGGTGATGAAAAACCCATTGCTTAAGATTTTATGTCGTCGCCAAAAAGCTGGAGGATCGGTTCATATCAAAATATATATTTAATTTTGAATTCATTTTTAAAGAGATCTTAGTTGAGTCGTCTAACCTTATTCTTTTAAAAATCCGAAGGCACCGGCAGATCATCAATAAGTAGGTATTTGAGATGATTGGTGTTTATATATAAAAGATTTATTTTAATTGGATATTTTGCCAATCAGTCTTGCAAATATCGGCCAATCTACTTTGGAAGGAAATTATCAAAGACATATACAGTAAAATTTATATATGATCGAAGATAAGCTCCAATTGGATCCGGGATTATTTAAACGACTTTTTCAAGTCATCCATCCCCTCAAGAGGAATAGACCCGGATCCTCCCCTCGAATTTTATTAGACTACTCAATCACAGTCTCTGCAAATCTTTTGGCCAAATTCAATTCAATGGCTAATCCATGCGGCAAATCTTTAATTCCATCTTGAGATAAAAGAAATGAGGCGCAATAGAACCGGGATTGGATGAGGATTGGCGGAAATTGGTTGAGGATCGGTTGAGGATTCGTCGAAATTGGATGAAGATTGGATAAGAATTTGGACTGATATAAAATGAAAGGAGGATTTAATGTCGGCAATTGAGATAGACACCCGAAAATCGGTAGATGTCATCGACATTACTGCTCTCGTGCAACAGCAATTACAAGAGAGCGGTCTCGAAAGCGGAATTTGCCTGGTTTATACTTTCCATACTACTACGGGATTAACCGTAAACGAGGCAGATATTGCACTGATACAGGATATTCTGGGTCTGCTGGAGAAGCTTGCTCCCGTTGGCGCAGGCTACCGGCATGATCGATCGGACGGCAATGCCCATGCGCACCTGCGGGCAACGCTGCTCGGCAATAGCGTTGTCATTCCTTTCGAAAACGGCAAGCTGCTCTTGGGAACCTGGCAGAGAATTCTCTTCTTCGAGCTGGATGGCCCAAGGAGGCGCACCCTTCAATGCAAAGCAATCTCCGATCGATAGTATTGATACTCGAATAATCGTACCACAAAAATTTCAGATAGGTTGAAATCGATGATTTGAGATCAGATGGTTTGAGATCAGATAGGTTGAAATCAGATGGTTTGAAATCAGATGGTTTGAAATCGGTGATTTGAGACCAGATGATTTGAGACCAGGATGGTCTGCAATCCTTAGTTCGAAGAAAAATTTGGGATCTTTTTCTTCGACCCAAAGATTGCTATTGGTTCGCCGTCATTGCCAATAAATTCGTTTCAAAATATTTCTAGTAAATGGGCGTACCCGTGGATTGAGTCATTTTCTTGAAGGACGCTATCAGTTCTTTCGTGATCGGTCCAGGCTTGCCGTTGCCGACCTTTCTCCCGTCCACCGTCGTGACCGGGGCAACCTCTGCCGCCGTGCCGGTGACGAAGACTTCATCCGCAGTGTACAGATCGAAGAGGCCCATGTCTTTCTCTATGACTTTATTGCCGGCAAGCTCGGCCAGATCCATAACCGCGTCGCGTGTGATGCCCTTGAGATTGTTCAATGTGTGGGGCGTGCTGATCTGTCCGTCCTTCACCACGAATATGTTGTCGCCGCTGCCTTCAGAGAGCTTTCCCTGGGCATCGAGGATGATGGCCTCGTTGCCGCCCTTGATATTGGCCTCGATCTTGGCCATGATGTTGTTCAGGTAGTTCAGGCTCTTGATGTTGGGCGGCAGGCTGTCGGGGGTGTTGCGGCGAACGGCCACGCTGACCGCAGTGAGGCCTATCTCGTAGAGGTCTCCGTACATCGCTCCCCACTCGATGGCTATGATAATGACTGTGGCCAATTTGCATTTGTTCGGGTCAAGGCCCATGTCGCCGAATCCTCTGGAGACGATGGGGCGAATGTAAGCATCACGCAGATTATTCCTGCGCAGCGTCTCAAGGATGGCCTCAGCCATCTCCTTTTGCGTCATCGGCACGCAGAGCATTATCGCCTGGGCGGAATCGTAGAGCCTTTTGACGTGATCCTCCAGCCGGAAGACTCGCCCGTCGTAGGCCCTGATGCCCTCGAAAACTCCGTCGCCATATAAAAATCCATGATCAAAGACCGAGACGGCGGCCTTTTCCGCCGGAACGAATTCCCCGTTAACGTAAACAAGACTCATAGCAGATCCTATTCCCGCACAATTGCCGAGGATAAATGCATTTTGATCGTTGATTATGATAGTCTTTCCAGCAATACTTCTGCGAATCTCAAGGGATTTGGATTGATCAGGTCGGGCCGGGAATCGATGGGTTTATTACGTTTGGCGGGAAGGGGAGTGGCTACTTCGCGGGGTTTGGAGCTATGGTTAAACTTGGTTTCGTTGTCTCGGAGTTCAATAGGGATATCACTTATCAGATGGAGTTGCTCGGCAAAGAGCATGCTAAGTTCCTGGGTGCCGAGGTCACAAATGTCGTTTATGTTCCCGGAGTCTATGATATGCCTCTCGCCGTCAAGATGTTGCTTCGTCGCGAGGACATCGATGCTGTGGTGACTATCGGCTGCGTGATTCAGGGCGAGACGGCCCATGACGAGGTCGTGGTTCAACATGCGGCTCGAAAGCTCATGGACCTCTCACTGGAGTACGACAAGCCCGTGACATTGGGCATCACAGGACCAAAGATGTCAAGGCCCGATGCACATAGGCGCGTCGACTACTCCAAACGCGCCGTTGAGGCCGCAGTAAAGCTCTTGCAGAGGTTGGGGGGCGAGTAGGCAATGGTATCGGCGCGGATGGCATCCATTCACGAATCAACCACCTTGAAGATCTCCGCCATGGCCAAGAAGCTCACAGCCGAGGGCCTGGATATCATCGACATGGGCGTCGGCGAGCCGGACTTCGACACACCAAGACACATCGTCGAGGCGGGCTGCAGTTCCATGCGGAATGGTGAGACGCATTATGCACCGACGGCGGGAATTTTGGACTTGAGAAAAGCCATCGCTCAAAAGCTCGTCCGGGAGAACTCGCTCAAAGTCTCGCCTGATGACGTTTCAGTGACTCCCGGGGCCAAGATGGCCGTCTTTGCCGCTCTGCAGGCATTGCTGCAAGAGGGCGACGAGTGCGTGCTTATCGGTCCGTCCTGGGTGAGCTACGAGCCCTGCGTGGTCTTCGCCGGGGCAAGCGTCGCCTGGGGCCGGGTCGATGAAGCTTTCCAGCCGCGGGATCTGGCCGCGAGCATAAACTCCAAAACCCGTGTGATTCTCGTCAACTCTCCATCCAATCCCACCGGGGCCGTATTCGATAAAAATGTGCTGCAAGAGATTCGCGACCTCGCCGTGGACCACAACCTTTTCGTCGTCTCCGATGAAATTTATGAGAAAATAATTTACGACCATGAGCATATCAGCATCGGCTCCCTGCCGGGAATGGAAGAGCGGACTGTTACTATTAACGGATTTTCCAAAGCCTATGCCATGACCGGCTGGCGGCTGGGATATCTCACCGGCCCCAAGGAGACCATGAAATGGGTCAACAGGCTCCTGTCTCATTCCGTGTCCCAGGCCACAACCTTTGTGCAGCGGGCAGGCGTGGAAGCTCTCACCGGGCCGCAGGATGAAGTGGCGGCAATGGTCAAGGAATTCCGGGTGCGGCGAGATCTGCTCGTCTCCGGCTTGAGAGATCTGGGAATACCATGCAGCACTCCCGGCGGCGCATTCTACGTCTTCCCGGACGTTTCCGAATACGGAGGCGGGGACGCGTTCACGGATAAGCTTCTCAAAGATGCCCTCATAGCTGCAACACCCGGTTCGGCCTTTGGGCCGGGCGGCGCAAACAATGTCCGGCTCTCTTACGCGACAAGCCAGGCGCGAATCAATCTGGCATTGGAGCGGATTGGAAAGATGATTGGAAAATAGGCTGATGGTTTTAAGATCAATAAAAGATTTCATTTTTTAAAGATTTCATTTTTTTTTAATTTATAAAATTTGCGAGAGACTCAAACATTGCCATTTATTGCGTCAGCCAGGCGGCTCTTCTCCAGAACTGCTTTTTTATCCTCGTCGTTCAAAAGGCAGCCGCAGCTCTCCGGGCGGGCCAGGGCGCAGTTGCACGGCTCGATATGAATGGTGACATTGGTTCCCGGAAAGTGATGCTTGATGGCGTCTGCAATTATGTCCGAGATGCGGTGCGACTCATCCACGGACATGCCGGCGTCAACCCGCACGTGGAATTCCACAAAACGACAGGCTCCGGCCTTGCGGGTTCGCAGCTTATGAAAACCACGCACTGTGGGCGCAAAGACCATGATATGCTTGCGAATGTCTTCCTCTTCTTCCGCCGGCAGGCACACATCCATGAGATCCTGAGCCGACTCCAGCGTCAGCTTGTAGGCGGCCTTGATGATGAGCAGTGCCACAAAGATGGCTACCAGCGGATCGATCCAGTGAAGATCGACTGCCGGAAAGAGATACTCCCCCGTCCAAATGATTGCCAGTCCTGCCATAACTCCGGCTGAAGTATAAACATCGGTGCGCAGATGCCAGGCATCGGCCTGAAGTGCCACCGAGTCCGTCTCCCTGCCCACGCAAAAGAGCCTGTTCGAGACGAAGAGGTTGGCGGCAGATGATATCAACATGACCGCTACACCCCATGACGGGCTTTCCATAGGCTCCGGATTCAAGAGCTTTTTGTATGCCTCGAAGATGATCCAGACCGCCGCTACGAAAATTAGCAGCGCCTCCACTGTGCCCGAGATATTTTCTGCCTTGTAGTGTCCGAAGGGATGATCTTCATCAGCGGGCTTGCCGGCGGTCTTCACGGCCAGCAGTGCGATCAGGGCGGCCAGCAGATCCACGCCGGAATGGATGGCCTCGGAGATGACTGAGACCGATCCGATCATCAGGCCCACGGCAAGCTTGAGAATAACCAGAACGGTGTTGGAAATAACCGATAATAGAGCTACGCTCGATTTCCGCTTATTGATGTCCGAATGGCGAGACTGCATTTTGGCACCAGAGATGAACGGATTTTGACTGACAGTCAGTCATCATGTTTGATATATAAATTTGATCCCGGAAGGAATGCCATCCAAGAATGGATAGGATCCAGGTAGAAACGCGATCCGGGACCAAATTGAAGATCGACAATTTTTCCCTAGAAGCGCCTTATCAAGAGGGCAACAGCAAGAATGCCGGCAATCGCTAAAATTCCTTCAAAGCCGGGCTGTTTCGCCGCCTGATTAACCTGGTCTTGCAGTTCCTCTTTCGCCTTCTGCTGCACCTGCTCCTGGAGCTGCTGTGCAGTTAGATTCAAATTCTGGTTAATCTTCCCCGCTGCCTCGCCCACTATTTCTTCCCTGGCGGCATTGAGGTCTTGAGTGAGATGCTCCTGGGTCAGATTGCCTTCCAGGGCATGCTGAACCGCTTTTTGCTGAAGCTGCGATCCTGCTGAATTCACTTGATCCTGAAGAGAACCGGCAACCGCATCGAGAGGATTTTGGGCCGATGCTGTCGAGATCAAGGCTATGAGAGTTGCTGCCAATAATATGCTCCAAGTCTTCATATCTCGTATCACCTATTTGTCGCAAATCGCGAGACTCTAAACTTAGCGGTTCCAACCTAAAAAGCTTGCGATGCAAAATTTTTGTGGATTCGTGAAGCATTGGGCCAGGCATTAGGTTTCGCGTCTGCTAAAATTATGCAGGCGTAAGATTTTTTGCCGGGACGAGTTGGAGAGCATCTCATGATCTGCAGACTTGCGCTAATATCTATTGCGGTAATTTTGGCATTTGTCCTGAGTGCAGCGGCCTTTCCAAACGAAGCGTCCGGAATCGTCACAAGAGTTGTTGATGGGGACACGTTTGAAGTGCAAGGCTTTGGCCTGGTGAGCCTGGCGGGTGTAATGAGCCCGGAGATGGGAACCTACGCCGGTTCGTATGCCAGAGACTTCACGGATACGCATCTTCTCAATACTCAGGTCTTCCTGGACATCGATGAGAGCGCGGCTAAGAAAGATGACGGGTCTATTCCCTGCGTGGTGTATCTTTCAGGTCCTAACGGAAAGCCGAACCTGAATAAATGCTTCAATGAAATGATAGTCGATGCAGGCTACGCTGCGGCCCAATGAGACATATAAATTTTAAAATACACCATTTTTTATTCCGGCCTTTGGAGCTGCGCAAAATTTTGCTGCCAAGCATCATAGCATCCCAAAGTTAGATATCCTGCCACTTCCAAAAGCTGGAGTCATTCATGGAAATCAATCTGCCCTGCCGCCCGGGAAAAAAGGAGTGGATGTTATTTCTAACCGTCATCCTTGTCGTCCTGGCGTCTTACTTCATCTGGCCGCTGCTGGACGGCCTTGTTTTGGGGCTGGTCTTCGCCTACGTGGGCAGGCCGGTCAAGGATCTGTTCAAGAATAACCGGAAAGCAGGCTCTCTGGCAGCGACGATCTGCATCGTCATACCGCTCTCCGTGATCTTCGCTCTCGGTATCGTCGAGACGGTAAACCAGGTTAAATGGCTGGAGATGCATCAGCGAGACATCATCGCCACCAGCTACGGTTTCATGTCCCGCGTGCATATCCCTCAGGCCATATTCGATGAGATCTCGCGAGGCATGGCCAATCTGCTGGAGATCGGGCTGCACCTCTTGACCGGGCTGCCGGTCTTCGGCCTCGGCACAGCCCTGACGCTGGGGGTCATCAACTTCTTGATATCGCTCTGCGTCTGCTACTTCCTGCTGCTGGACGGGGCGCGGCTGAAAGATGCCGTGCTGGAATTCCTGAACATGGAAGACATGGAGTTTGAGAAGAAGTGCCTGGCCAGGATTGACGGCATCCTCTTCGGCATTTACACCGGCAGCATCTACACGGCCATCGCGGGTGGTCTGACATCAGTCGCCATCTTTTACGTCTTTGGGGTCCCGAGGCCCTTCGCCATGGCCAGCATCGTCTTCTTGGCCGGGATGGTTCCATTCCTGACCTGGCTCGTATTCATTCCCACAGCTATCGGCAGATACGTTGAAATCGGCCCGGTGGATGCTCTTCTCTTCTTCCTGGCGGCCTCGGTTCTGGTCCATGTGGCCGAGCTGGTCATCCGGCCTTACATCGTCTCCGCCAAGTCGTCGCTCCACCCGCTGCTGGTACTGCTCGCATTCCTGGGAGGCGGCCTTGTGGCCGGAATCAGCGGATTCTTCCTGGCCCCGGCCATGGTCGGAGTGGTAACAGGCATCTATCAGGTGGTGGCGGAAGAGCGAAAAGAGGAGCAAGTGAAAAGGGCAAAAATCGCCACCGGAAGCACAAACGAGACCAAGGGAGCGCAGGAGACGGGCTGATCGCCGTCAAAGATTCATTTTCAATATTCTCGAGTCACTATTAACGATACTCGAATCGAGCATGATCTTGATCATAGAATTTCTGGGCATCGATTCTTGAATCTCAAACGCTAATCACGAATCTCAAACGAGATCATGAATCACCGGGCATCGAATCTTGCGTCGCTATGACATAATTCGGTTCAACGCAAATATGCTGGCCATGATAATCGCCATTCCCAGAATCTGCTCTGCCATCAGATCCTCTTGCAGCACGACGTAGCCCGCCACGACGGTGATCACGGGTATTAGATTCAGGAAGGCGGCGGAGATTGTCGCGCCCAGACTCTTTACGGCGCGAACGTAGAAGACGTAGGCCAATGCAGAGCAGAAGACGCCCAGGAATACGAGGTGGGCCAGAACGGCTGGGGAGATGTCCGAATGCGCGGGCCATCTTTCGACTTCAGGGATGACGAAGGGCACGAAGAGAAATATGCTGGCCGCAGACTGGTAGAAGATCAGGGCGATGCTGGGATAGGATTTGTCGAGTTTTTTATTTATGGAAGTGTAGGCCACCCAGCAGATCATGGCCCCGATCATGAGGAGGTTGCCGATGAATCTGGCCGAGGAGAGGTCCAGCCGACCGTTGACGCTCACCACCAGCCACACGCCGATCATGGAAACGAGGACGCATAAAACCATCTTGGCGTTCACTTTCTGCCGGAAGAATAGAGCCTCGCTGACAAGGGTTGCGATGGGCAGGGCTGCGACGATCATGGAGGCGTTGGAGGCGGTAGTGTATTGCAGGCCGCTGTTCTCCAGGACCGAGTAAAGGACGATGCCGAAGAAGCCGGAAGAACAGATGACGGCAAGATCCCTTCGCGTGATCGCGGGCAGAGCGCAGGTGTAAGCGATCAGGGGAATCAGGGTAACGGCTGCGATGAACTGGCGGAGAAAAGCGATCGTCACCGGCGGAATCTCGGCCAGGATCACTTTCGTGCTGATGAAGGACAGGCCCCAGCACAGCGACGCGAGGACCATCAGCAGCAGTGCCAGATAATGCTCTCTTCTTTGCCCGACGATTCTCTTCACGTGATGCCTCGTCCCGAACCTGTGATACTGAACCTTTGGCGGATGGTAGAATAGCAGATGCCATCCGCAAAAAGCCTTCTTGTCCCGGCAAGATTTCGGCGATCAGCGGAGACGTCAAACCAGCGGGTCCGTCATTGAACATGGACCCACCGCAGGATGTGAACGATATCAAGAACAACAGGCCCGGCCCGCTATGTCGGCATTGCCTCGCGGAGTAAGCGCTCTTCGCTGATGGACGTTTGGCGAAAACTATTTATTCGTTGATTGTAGTAGTATAGATTGGCAAAAGTCAAATCTATTTTCTCCCTCCTACACCAAGACTTTTGCCTCCCTCCTTATTATGAATGTTCAACTCCTCATTAATATTTACATTCATTTACATTCAACTTTTGCGAGTGCGGCCCTTGGGGAGCGCGACCCTCACAAAATCATCAAATACCAGACGCGCCTTACCGGCAGCTAGAATGCTGGATAAAAGCCGGCTTTCCGCTGTGGCGGAGCTGATTTGCGATCGCATAACCCGGACGGCATCAAGCAATATTGCAGCGAGACGGGCGTATGGCCGTGGCAGCGGACCGTTGCATCCTTTTCTAAGAAGGTTTGTTTCAAAACCGATAAAAGCTGCCGACCGATCTACTCATGTTTGCCTTAGCTTCATGCTCGGCAGAGAGATAACTATTTAAGAACCTTTACGAATAATCATTATGAAATGATTGCATTAACCGGATGGAAGCATCGACATGCCTGTGACATTCGAACCCCATAAACGGCTGGAGCATCTCAGGAATTATATCAGCAAAATCAACCTCAATTTGCCTGTTGAAGACGCGAGAATTCAGCTCTTGCGTTGCAGATTGGTCGGCTACAGTCTTGTTGCAGAGATAAATGAAGAAGCTTATGACAGGAAATATGTCGACGGGCTATTCGCCCAAGCTTATCAGACCCTATCTGCTACAGCCGGCAGGGAGATTGAAGACCCCTATGAGGACCCGTGCAAATCTCAGTACCTGATCCTTGATGAGCTACATTCCTATCTCTTGAGGGACCCCGCAGAACCGTTTATAAGGATGGTTCGGGCCGAGTTTAAGAAAGCCTTTGTTCCCACCCTTCGTCTCATGACTGATCTGTGTTTTTCCGAGAAGAAATACTCGTGGGAGGAAGTAAAATCTCAACTGCAGGAGATTATGATGGGTCTAAATGTGGATGTGACGTGGGCTGAGTGCGATGAACGATTGGAACGCTATTTGGAAAAAATAGCACCGATATTGAGAGATGATATCTGAAACATATATCGGGGGAAATCGTTCCAGAATGACAATAAGCTCCGGGACTATGCTGTTGAAATTGGTTCTTTGAATGCGATTCGTCAAATAAAAGTAAGACGTCTTCGTCCGCCCATATATCTTTAAAAATCGTTTGTAAAATTAATCAGCATTGGCGGCAACAATATGCCGTACTATTGGTACGGAAAATATTATAATACATATTTCATATAAGAAGTATTGCTGATAAAAAATTTAGTCTTTTGAGCCTAAACGAATATTATGAGATGAATGGAGGCGAGTGGATTATGAAGAGAAATAGGCACACGATCGTAACGCAAATCTTGAGCATCTGCAAAAAGCAGTCAAATAAGACAAGGATAGTATATCAGGCAAACCTAAATTTCAATACGGTTAATCCCTACCTGGATCTCCTAATCAAAAATGGCTTGATCGAGGTCAAGCAAGGAAAGACAACGCTGTATGAAACCACTGCAGACGGCATAAATTTGCTTGATAATTTCAAAGAAATCGACAGCCAATTGGCCGGACTTTGAGATAATTTGGCTGGATTCGGGGCGATTTGCCGTGACGGCAAATAGCTCGCAAAATTGCACCCGGCCCCCGGCCCACTTTGCCGGCGATGGTTGCGCTTAATTTGATTTCATGGCGGCTTCAAATAAATTGAGCTTGACAATTTGAATTCGCATGTCGGCGCGGCGATCGCCTTTTGCTGTCGATCCCCCCTCAAAGTAATCACCTGCATCACCCCTGCAATTCCCCGAACATACCGGCGAGCTTCCTGGTATCGAGTGCTGCGCCTCGAACTCCTGCTCCGCCAGCCCTTGATCTACCGGATATCGGAGAAAAGTTTGCCGGTCTTTTTTTAATTATGGGTCACAAATGAATGAGTTGCCAATGAATGTGTCACCAATGAATGTGTCACCGATGTATTGTCCTGAAATGATTTCGCGTCCGTCCTGGTTCTTCGTGTTTATCTCATATCCTGGACTATGCGTTCAAGCTTAGACAGGAGGCGAAATAATTTTCAGGACTCTGCAACTTATTTTGAGTCGTCAAATCCGATCTTGATGTGCGTTCCATCGCAAAACGGCTTATTCCCGGAACTGCCGCACCTACAGAGAGCAAAGTGCCCGGCTCTTGCAACTTCTTTGCCGGTCGAGTCGATGAGGGCACAATCGCCTTCCACGAGCAGAGGGCCATTCTTCATGACTTTGATCTGCGCATAGGTCGTCTCAGATTCGCCTGCCTTCTTGACCATCTTGTAAGAAAGAGCACCGGAAGGACATCTATCGATGACTTTCATTATCTCTTTCGAGTCTGCGCCACTGATATCCACCCAGGGAGTCTTCTCTCGATTGAATACCTGCGGTAGGCCCTTAACGCATTCCCGGGCATGAATGCATTTTTCCGGGTCCCAGATAACCACGATCTCGTCGTTGCTATATTCCTTCATCATGATTCAGTGAGCCTTCTTTCTACTTAGGGATTATGTAATTGTCCCAAAGCCCGGGAAGAAAAGCAATTGGCAGTCTTGCGTCCGGTCATTCCGGCACTCGAATTGAACTCTGGCCCGCGCTGTGCTGCTCCATTCTCACCGCAGGAATCCAGGCAGACTGCCAAAAAAAGGGCAATGGAATCATTCCTACTATGGCGGGACTTTGATTGTTTTTGTGATAATGCCGCAGGGATTCCAGTAAAACGTGACCTCCGGATAATCGGGATCCTTCCAGGGATCATACTGCACATTATCACTAAATTTGTACACTTTTATGGTGTATTCTCCGGGTTCAGTATAATCATGGAAATACCTTTTTCCTTCAAAGAATCCGCCCTTATCGATCGGCTGTGTTCCCCCGGTCTGATATCCGGGTGGAATTATCGCTCGAGAATATGAAAAAAAGGGGGATTCTTCCGGAGTGACGAGCTGCAGTGTTATTCTGTACTGATCGATCCCCCCAATCCCGACATTCTGCATTACATCGTATGTGACATCGAAATCTTCGCAGGGAGTTGTCGGGCTCGGAGATGTTCCTTGAGGAATATGCACCTGTTTCGCCTGGTTTATCAGGTCCACCCGGTCATATCCCATCCAATAACAACGATTATTCATTTCACTCCATGCGTCTATTCCGAATATATTGTCTCCCGGCTCAAGGTCGAATCGCCCGGGCATCTCCATCCTTCCGTTCACCCAAATATCGGCATTTGCATTGGTCCCACGCACCGAAATATTCACGGAATTCCCGTGAACCTCAATCTTTCGGTCCAATTCATTTTTTCCACCATCAAATTCAAAATACTCGGTGCTCCCGTTATCACCGGTCACTGTGAATTCAAGGACATACGAGGGGAATTCCCCGTCACCAATAGAACCGTCCAGGACCTTTTTGTAATCCTCTCCGATGATCGACCAGTTGAGATACGAAGTCTTTGCAAAATAGGTAATACGCGGATAGATTCTCGCCCCGTTCGCCCGAATGTCCTGGGAATTCGGTCCGGAGGAGTAAGGTCCGAGAGCATTTCCAATCAGGGCAATGGTTCGTTCGGTACCGGGATAGTTTGGATCTGCAATGTACATGGTATCACCGGCGACTTTGTAGCAGACGATTTCATGAGCACCCGCACCACGAATATCTACAATCTGCGGCTCACCTGAGAGAAGAATGCTGTATTTATACAACCTGAATGTGCTGAGGCTGTCAAGACGACCAAATCTGTTCCTGCCCTCAGTAGTATTATTATTCAGATTGAAGAAAAAGCCCAAAGTGCGGTTGTGAATCCACTCTTCCTCGTATTTTTTCTGGATGACCGACGCAAACCTGTACCCGAGGGTATTATCTGTTCCGCAACAGGGCGTCTTCTTTCTGCCGTTGTTGTCATAGCGCCCATTGAGGGATTGTTTGCCCAGCTTCTTCTTCTGTTCAATATAGTACCACATGGCAGTCAGACTCTGACCGCTGCAATGACCGTTTGGCGCAACGACCGATCCATTGTTGATAAATTCCCAGTCATCCACTTTGGGTGTGAATCCGGAGTCAACCACGGAGACGGCGTTCAGCCGGATGAGATCAATTGCCGATACCACAATATCCGAGAAGTGCCGGGTTGCAATTGTTATGGATTTGCTATCCTGGCCCACGGTCGGGATGCCCTCAAGCTGCCGGTTCTCTGCGTCATAGTAAAACGCCATTGCGAATTTGTCTTCCGATATCTTTACCGGGATACTCACCAGGACCGGCTCATTGGTATACCCCTCCCCGGCATCGATCGTGATGAGTGGGGTAACCGGATTGAAGTATTCTCCAAAGGAATGACCGATGATCGGAGCGGCACTGACAGAGATAGCCTGAACGGCCGGCCAGCAGTCAGGACCTGCATCAATGGTCAATCCGTTCAGTGCGGACCCGGGCTTATTGACGGTAATGATTCCTCCACCTACCGGTATCTGTCCACTGACCAGCGTCTCGGATGAGCCGGTCTGTATCGTTCCCTTCCCGGATTGATCCGGGGGATTGCTGATGACCGGAGCAGGGGCGGCCCCCTCTGGTGGAGTAATCTTCCCGCCTGATATGGTAAAGGTATCAGATAGTATGAATTTGCCATCGATATATAGTTCAACTTTCCATGTTCCCGGTAGTTTCTCAGCTTTCTTTCCTGCAATATATATGTAGGAATATTGGTAATTATCAATCCAGAAATCATGTCCGAAATCAGCAGGATCGTCTACCTTTGAACTTGAGCGATAAATCTCATTTCCGTTCGGGTCTATCCAGACCTGTTCAATTTTTTCTCCACCATTAAAAGGACCGGCTTTCAACCAGAAATATGCCCTTTTTTCAGTGGTGGAAAAATCTTTCTTTCTGTCAAGTGGTTGAGTTTTATCATCAAGGCCTGAGGTGAACGTGTAATCAATTACCGGTTTTGGATACTTCCCGGGAGTATTTTCCGGAAGTACTCCCGCTCCGGGAGATTTCTGACCTGTTGAAATAGGATCATCTTTTTCTTCGATTATTTCATACCGGAATCTGGCAAAACCTCTATATCCGGACTCGCTGTTATGCGACCAGGTATCAGGATCAGAGTCATAGACTGCATAGGTTCCGGCTGGGAAGAACTCATCCAGGGTGGATGTCCAGACGGCATTGGCGACTCCACCCGATCCATCGCTTCCGACCGCCTGCCAGGGTCCATATTCCCTGCCTGCTTCATCCATCATGATCATACTCCCTGCCTGAGAGACTCCCCGGCCATCATTCCAGTGGTATGTTTCAAGAGAGAGAAGATGGAATGGTTTTTCAAATGTGAAGGTGGTAGGATACTGGGGACCGTTTTGGACAGCACCTTCATTCCAGTTCGATGAGATCATTACTCCTGATGCAGCTCCTGTGCCGAGGATAAAACAGATAGCAAGCAGCGCAAATCCTTTCCAGAAATCCATGAAAATACGTGTAAGATATTCTATTATAAGTTGATATTGGTTTCGTGACTTCTTTCCATACTCCTGAAGGGACAGGGCTTCCTACTTCATCGATCTAACTTGCTTTGATGCTTTGCTGCTTTGCTCAAAGTAGGGGTCGGATCTTGAAAGGCTCTTCCCCTCAGTCCGAGGGTGCGGATGTTCAGGCTGGCATTGATGTCCCGATTGCGTATTGGTGAAAGCGATATTCTGGAGAGAGCCTTATTCTGTATCTTTCAAATCTTACCGCCGTCTGGATTTTAGGATATTGTGGATTTGAGAATTCTCGAAGGTAGAGACTCGGATATGGATGCACCATAACATTTATAAATTTTAGAATCTATTTCTTCATTAAATGCCCATCAAAAGGCAATAAATAAAATCGATCAAAATTTATGCACGTCATTTAAATGAATTATAAGATATAACGTATATGAGGTGAACCATGTCTCAAATCCAGGTAGCAGCCAGCGAACCCGCGGCAAATTCCCTTCGGACGTCGACAGTGCTCCAGTGCGGCAACGTATGGGACGGACAATCCGATAACCCCCTCGGCCCCATGAAGATACTGGTTCAGGATGGAAAGATAGCCGATATGGACAGGAAGGTAGCAAGGCCGCTCGATACTGGCTCCTGGATACAACCAATACACTGGGTGGGATAATTTGGACATAAGCTTCAGTGTGGCATTTATTGCACTATTTACAATCATTGACCCCATAGGCGCTATACCAATATTTTTGGATCTAACACGCAATCAGAAGCCTCAGGAACAGAAACGCACTGCATTGATCGCTTCAACTGCTATGACGATCACCCTGCTGGTGGCGCTCATCGCAGGAGATGATATTTTAAGATTGTTTGGGATAAATATCCATGCATTCAACCTGGCAGGGATGGTTGTGATCGCCTCTCTGGCCTGGTCAATGCTGAATGCCAAGATGAGCCAGATGCAGCACACTCAGGAAGAGGATCAGGAAGCTGAGCGGAAGGACTCGGTGGCCGTAGTTCCTCTGGCCTTTCCCATCCTTGCCGGAGCAGGGTCCATAAGCCTGGTGATCAACTATGCGGTCCAGGCTTCCAGCACAGATGATATTCTAGAAGGGAGCGCGATAATAGTTCTGGTCTGCATCGCCACAGCTCTGGTGCTTCTTGCCTCTCCATTGATACAGAGGATCCTCGGCATCACCGGCATGAACATCCTGACCCGCATCTTTGGGTTATTGCTTCTGGCCATAGCCTTGGGCGGTGCAGCTACAGCACTGATTGCGCTCTTTCCGGCCCTTGGCTCACAAGTCATCTTGCATAATTGAAGTCTCCTACAGGTTTTTGCACCAAGGTTATGAATAAATTTCGACATCTAAGTGCTGCCAAGGCTGCCGCCAGCGCCGCGGCCTAGCTCATAAGATGGGCTGAACCAAGTGCAATGGCGGAATGTTCATTCCAAATGGGGGACATATTTATCCCAAAGCTTTTTTATTAAGTCATCCAATCTAAAATTAGGTCAGGGGGAAATCGTCCTGTCGGATTTAGAGATACATTCTGCAGAAAATTCTAAAGTCGAATCCTACCCCGATGCACAATATGCGCTTAAAACTATAAAGCTGGATTATATTGATGCGTTGAGGGGAATCGCCGCACTGAGCATTCTCCTCTACCACATTTATGGAACAATCGGCATAATTACGGGTTGGGCGCACCCGATCCAGATCGTTCCTGAGAGAATTATCGATTTATCTCTTGCGGGTATTCCATTATTTTTCATCATCAGTGCTTTCACATTGTACTTATCTCTGGATAACAAGGCAGGAGAGACGCGGATGTTCCTCAAATTCTACCTACGCAGATTCTTCCGAATTGCTCCGCTCTTTTATCTCCTGCTGATCCTTGTAGTGCTGGATGGCATCATGCAAAAAATGGCCCCACCTTGGCTCGAAGTCCTGGCCAATTTCACCTTAACCTTCAATCTGGTTCCCCAATATGCAAAAAGCCTCTTTTCCGATGGCTGGACCGTGGGGGTTGAGATGATTTTCTATCTGATTTTGCCATTGATATTCGTCAAGGTAAACAGTATTTGGAGATCCATTCTCTTTTTTATCGGCATGTACTGGCTTTCCGAAGGAGTCCGGAACCTGCTTGGTGCAGTCATTGAGAAAAGTATTTTGGTGTCAACAAACTACAAGTTTTATAATTTTTTCCATTGGGCATTTATATTTCCAATTGGAATTATTTGTTACCTAATTTATAAATTATATTTGCCCAGAATGAGACGCGAATACAGAACGCCAGCAGCTTATATTATGCTTTCATTATCTTTGATCATATTATTACTATTTATAAATAATTTATCATTAAACTTGGCATTATCCGGTCTGTACGAACCGCTGGGCAAGCTAACCGGTTTGCTGGAAATGAGTCCAATAGCTTTCGTTTTGCTGATACTTTCACTTTCCTTAACCCCCAACCGATTCATTGTGAATAAGTTCACCCAATTCTTTGGAACGATCAGCTACAGCTTATATCTTATTCATCCTTTTATAATAGATCCCCTGAAACCGGTATATGCTTTCATCTATGATCATACCATTTATTCAACAGACATCAGCTTATTCTTGTGCATACTTCTGACTCTTCTGATCGTAACTCCTATTTCCTTGCTGACATACCGCTTAATCGAGACACCAGGAATCAGATGGGGAAAGGAGGTCCTCAAAAAGCTCTGAAGCAAGATGCATAGTCCCGGGCCAAAAAAGTAAAATTCATCCCATCATTCTCTCTCCCCCATCATTCTCTCTTCCAATTGTTCCCCGTCGCGCCATTAGGCTTGGCCGGAGGCTGGCCGGTGGAAGACTGGTTGAGTGGAGGCTTGCCCTCTTCGATCTTGTAGCAGCTCATGCCGTCCGGACAGCTTCCCGTGATGTTTTCCATGACAAAGCAAGTCTGATTGGCCGGGCAGCTTCCCGCAAAGCGAAAGATCATAAACCGCTCGCCAGTCTCGTTTCCGGGCCCCATTCCCTGATCCGCGATCTCGGGAGGCTTGCCGCCGGGACCCGTAATATTTTGTCCGGGCTTATCCATCGATCCCTTCAATGCGCCGCCGCCCGGAGCCCGGCCCATCGGAGCCGGGCCTGCCATGCCCTGATCACCCATGCCGCCCATTCCGTCCATGCCCATCATGTCGCTCATCATATCCTGGCCGCCCAATCCCAGGTCCATCTCCCCGCCAGGCATGGCTGGAGGCTTTCCGCTCTGGCCGTTCGCACCCTGACCGGGCGGCTGTGGCATGTTCTTGGAATCCGGCTTGGCAGGAGCAGTCCCGGAAAGATTCTGAGGAGGTGCGTGATCGTCCCTCATGCGCTCGTCTCTCATGTAGCAGGTCGCGCCATCCGGGCAGGCCCCGGTGATGTTCTTCATTACAAAATAGGTCTGATTGGCCGGACAAATTCCTTTTTGCAGGACAACCATCAAACCCGGGCGAGAGTTATTTCCTGGGAGCATTCCCGGCTCAGGCATTCCTTGCCCAGGCACTCTTTCCTTTTCCATCATGCTCTGGCCGGACGCAATCCCGCCGGCAATGCCACTGGTAATTCCGCTGTTCGTATCCTGAGCTGCAGATTCAAAGGCTAAAAAAGAAATGCCTATGACGGCAGCAGCTAAGACTACTATCGCCGTTAATCTTGCCATTCAATACCCCACTCATATTTGATCAGGAATATAACTGACCGGCTTCCCATTGGCATTGCTGTTTATAAACTCATTGCCACATGATGCGTTTATTTGATTTTCATATTCGCTTGTCGACCTGCGGTATATTCAGAGGGAATGCCGTTTATCCCATTGAGATCTCGGATTGCTGCCTGAATTCGCAATGATTTAGACGGCATGGCTGAAAAATGTTCAAGAACCGAAGATTTGCGCTCACAAATGAGGCTCATCGCGGCGGCAATGAGTTTCATTCTCTTGGTGCTTGACCATAGCTGCAATTCAAAAGAGCATCAATGTAGAAACGAGGGCGAAGCAGAATAGCAGTAAAAACCGATCCTGTGCCGCAAAGAATGGTCTGCTTCGGAATGCTCAACAAAAAATTTAACTGTCATGATTGCCAATTATTGATGGCGTGAAAAAGAAAACCAGAAGATTTCCCAAGTTGGCTGCAAAAAGAGATCCGGGCGCTCCACAGATACGGAATGGTGCCCCCGGCCACCAGGAAAGGGAGAGCGGTAAGTGCGACAATTTGGGCGACCCGGATTTCGGCTCATATCCCCTGAGCCACCGCATCAGCTTCAAGATGCAGGAAAAGATGCAAAGAGCGAGAGACAACCTCCGTTCTCGGCTGGGAGATGTCGGTTTCAGTCCGGAGAATTTTCAGGTTGTGCAGATCCCGCTGACCGTTCCCGGGCTTGATTCGGCCTTTGAAGGCTACCGGCTCGTGCAGATCTCGGACATTCATTTCGGCCAGTGGATCACGTCGGAGCGCCTGGAGGGCGTGGTCGATCTGGTGAACTCGCAAAATCCTGATCTGGTGGCGATTACCGGAGACTTCTTCTCGTATGTTCTCGACAAACATGAGAGCGACCTGGCAAGGATTCTCGGCAGGATAAGAGCCAGGGATGCGACGGTCGCGGTTCTTGGCAACCATGATCACTGGCTGGGCGCGAATGCAGTTCGCCGCATCATCCGGAAAGGCAACATCCTGGAGCTTGCCAATGATGTTTTTTCCGCTCGCCGGGGAGATGCCGCCCTTCACATCGCCGGGCTTGACGATGTTCTGGCGAACAAGCAGGATCTGGAAAGGGTGCTGCAAAGGCTGCCGGATTCCGGACCTGCCGTGCTGCTGGTGCACGAGCCGGATTTTGCCGACAAGAGCGCCGGGACCGGTCGCTTCTGCCTGCAACTGTCCGGCCATTCCCACGGCGGACAGATTGTGATACCGGGATACGGAACGCCCATTCGCGGCTATCACTTCAAGAAATACCCGTTGGGCAGGTATCAGGTTGGCGAGATGGTGCAGTACACCAACCGGGGCCTGGGGACGAATCTATTCTGGTCCAGGATCAACTGTCCGCCGGAGATCACTACATTCACCTTTCATGCAAGCCCCCGGCAAGCAAGCCTCATATGAGCAAATATGGGCCGGCTTTCTGCTCTGGCAACAGGCTTTCAGTTTGTTGGTCTTCGTGCACGACGGACTTCGTGCAAGTGTATTTCCTGCAGGCGTTTTTATGCCGCCGAAGACTGATTGCGGGAACCGGCGAATGATGACCGGATGGCGGTTGCATGATGATTGGATAATGGTTTGATGATGGCTTGATGATGGCTTGATGATGGTTTGGCGATGATTGATTCATGGCTGGCTTTCAGACATCTCCTCGAACCACAAGAACGGGCACCGTCGAGTTGCGGACCACCTTTTCCGCCACGCTGCCCATGAGAAATTTCTCCAGGCCGGTCTTGCCGATGCTGCCGATGACGATGAGGTTTGCCGACTCATCCTTGGCGAGCTTCAGAATCTCTGCGGCTGGATTTCCTTCCAGCACTCTTTTTTCGCCAGGCACGCCCGCTTGCCTGGCAAGCTCTGCGATCCGATCCGCGATCTTTTCGCCTTCCTTCAGGGCCGTCTCCCTCAAGCTGCCGAAGACTGCCGGATCGAGAGCATACGAGCCGATGTCGCCAAAAGGCATACCGATTCCACCCATCGGCATGGTGCCGTTTACGTCGGAGACGAAGCATATGATTGCCGTCCCTTTGGATCGCCTGGCCAGATCGACCCCCATTTTCGCGGCATTCTCGCTATGCTTTGAGCCATCCGTTGCGATAAGGATCTTTTCAAACATATATTCGATGTTTAGCGTTCAAGGATTATAGCCATTTTGGTTATGGCATCCGGTATCCGGTATCCGGTATCCGGTATCCGATGGATTATTAAGCGATCAAGGGCCTCTTTGAAATAGGCTCGCCGGTCAGAGACGGTCTCGCCAAATCACAAGGTCATGCCGATAACCGGACAAAACGCAGAAGAACCACAAATGGACCAACATTGAGTGATGCAGCGGACTCGTGTGGTGAGAACTGAAATCAAAAGATTGATCCGAAAATGACCTGAAAATTAATATGAAATAGAAATCACTAAAATATGGAGAATGCGCCATGAGAAAATCAACAGTACTTGGTTTGATCCTCATATTTGTCGCCGCCCACTGCGCGGCAAAAGAGCCGATTCAAATTGGAGGAGAAAGCGGATTTAGCGCCCTGGAAAGAGTCTCCGACAATAGGCTAATTTCATCAAACAGCCAAACTCAGTTCAATGATTCCAACTCAGACCTCAATTTGTCCAATCTCATAAATTACACTGGATCTCAAAGCCCTGTTCCATCCCTGAATTCATCAAATTCGTCCAGTTCGTCAAATTCGTCTCAGAACGATTCAATTCCTGCAAACAGCTCCGAAAACCAAAAACAAACCGGCAATACAGCCAAAAATGCCAAGAGCGATTTATGGGGCTGGGGCTCGGTCCCGCCCGGCTACACTCTGGACAAGTCCGGCAACCTGGTGAAGCTGTCCAGCACCGAGGAGTGGCAGCCGAGTGTTTGAAGCCGATTTCTGAAAAGAATCCGCCAGAAGTCCAGGCAAATTCTGCTGATCGTCCCGGTCAGCGGCACAATCCGGCTAGAATGATTGGCATTCCGGAGGTCTTATGCATCCAGTTGTACCCACGCTAAATGGCGAGGAACCGCACATTTTCTTTTGCATATTTTTACAAAGATTCCAAAAATGCCGAAACCTTTAATAAAAATAAAGAAGTTAAGCTCTAATGGATGAGAGATCAGACGTTCGGATTAATGGCTAAGCTCAATTCGTCTTTATTACTCTTCGCAATAATGATGACTATGATCAGTCCTCTTTGCGCCCAAGAGATCAGGATAAAACCGGAGACGGGTCTTGTGGATCAGCCGGTTTCCATAGTCCTCTCGGGTTTCGATCCATCTAAAACCGTTACCTTGAGAGCGAATATGGAGGATGAATTCGGGCAAGATTGGGATTCGTATGCAGTTTTTGAGGTAAATAGAACAGGTTTTGCCGATTTGAGCCTCCAAAGCCCCATCAGAGGGGCCTACAAAGGCATTGATCCAACCGGACTCATCTGGTCACTCTCCAAAGATCCAGGCAAAAAAAATCAATATGTCTTCATGTCAAAAACCATGCAGCCGATGACTATATACATTTCCGCGGAAGTGGATGGCAAGACCGCTGCAACTAAGTGCATCGAGCGAAAATTTTTATCGGCAGGCGTGAATCGGATAGACATCAATGAGTCCGGCTTGGTGGGGACACTCTTTGCGCCCAATGCGTCCACGCCATCTCCCGGCATCTTGATCATTGGAGGAGTAGACGGAAACCTCAGGGAAGATCTGGCGGGGCTCCTCGCATCTCACGGCTATACCACGCTTGCAATAGCTTATTTCGGACGGGAAGGTCTTCCTGACGAACCGCTTAATGTGCCCCTGGAATACTTCGGCAGAGCTATCGAGTGGATGAAATCAAATGATGCGGTCGATGGCGACAAAATCGGTGTCATCGGATGGTCTAAAGGTGGTGAAGGAGCCCTGCTGGTTGGTTCCGCTTATCCCGATATCAAAGCCGTGGTTTCTCTTGCAGGAAGCGGTGTGGTTTTCCAGGCCATCGCCAATGATTATCATGTGATAAAATCACCATGGTCCTTCGATGGAAAGGACGTCCCGTATATTCGTTTCATGGAAACCCCCTTGTTCATTCTTCAGATGATAATCACCGAGATATCCGGCGGACCTCTGAGCCTGAATTCGATGTTCACCGATAGCTTGAAAAATAGGACTGCAATGGATCGCGCAAAAATTGATCTGGACAAAATCAATGGACCGGTGATGATCATCTCAGGCGATGATGATGAATTCTGGCCATCCGAGCAGCTTTCCCAAATAGCGTCAAAGGCTCGTAAAGGGAACAATTATTCATCGCATGATCAGTACATGGTTTATTCAGGTAATTGACATAAAAACCCCTGTAATCTTTATATACTCCATGAGCCTTTTGTATTCATGTGACGAAGAGGGAATATGCAGGAAAAACAGCCGAGATCTATTTCAACTCGCCTGAACAGAAGGAAAAATATTATGAAGCAGCCAAGAGCAAGAAGTCTTCTTTCTCGAAATATGTTTTAAATGTCCTTGAAGAAGCATCCCAACCACTTTCCGAATCTGCCAAATCATTAGAAGAGCTGCAGGACCTCAAGGAAAAGTACCGCCAGCTTCTCAAATCCAACAGAGATCTTGCCCGGGAGCTAGAGAGACAAACCAAGGAACTTCAACGGCTCAAGGATGAAGCTTTTTTGCGGCCATCTGGTGAAGCTGACTTGGATCCAGAGCTTCTCTCTATATTGCAGGCCGGGCCTATTCATAGCCCGAGGCTCTTGGAAGCCCTGAAAGTAGATCCCATGGATGCTCAGAAAGTGCGAGCCATCACCAGGCAGCTCGAGATGCTTGAGGCCACAGGCTTCATAGGACGAGGGCCCCGAGGGTGGAGATGGCAGAAATGACTGATGATCTTCTCGACCGCTGGGAGACCGACGCCAATATCCGCGGCCTCGCACCCAAAACCGTTTATGGCTATCGCCTATCATTGAAGATTTTCGAGAAATTTCTGGGCGAGACAGAGATCCTTGGGGCCAACAAGCTCCACATCCGATCCTATATCGAGGATCTGCGTAAATGCGGCCTATCCGCCAGCTCCATCTCTCAACGGCTGCTCGCAGTCTCAAGTTTCTACCAATGGGCACAGTTTGAAGGATTAATAAAAGAGAATCCTTTGGTCGGAATACGTGAGCGCTATCTGAAGAGCTACAAGAAAGATCCCGGCGAGCGGCATACACATAAACTCATTTCCGTAGCAGAGGCCTCCTGCCTCGTAGAGACTATAGTAGACATTCGAGACAAGGCAATCGTAATTCTCATGCTCAAAACAGGCATACGGCGTGGCGAACTTCTGAGCCTGGAAGTCACTGACATCAATTGGCAGGACCAAAGCATCAAACTTAAGGTTACGGCGAAGAGGACAAACCGTGTAGTCTTCTTTGACGATGAGACGGCCCGGATCCTGCGGAGGTGGCTGACCGTCAGGCAGGAGCGGAACCGCGGCGGCTCTACTGCTTTGTGGATATCCTCTTGGGGCTCTCCAATAGACCGCGGGGCAATCACATACATGATCGAAAAGGCGGCGCTACAATGCGGGCTGCATGACCCCAAATCAGATAAAATGGAGGATCATTTCTCAGCACACTGTTGCCGCCATTGGTTCACGACTCATCTTCGCCGAGCCGGCATGCCGCGTGAGTTCATCCAGGAGCTTCGAGGAGATGTTAGAAAGGAAGCAATCGACATCTACGACCATATTGATAAGGAAGAGCTGCGAAGATCGTACCTTGCTCATATACCGCAGCTTGGAGTTTGATTTTTTTTTCTATTACGGGCGGATATGCACAATTCTAATTAGGCACATGGCTGAACTCCGAACAAAGCGATAAAGATAACAGGGCCGATCAATTAATTGCAGAGCAGGTATTCGGATGAAGATCAGAATTATCAGTTCAAGAGATGATCTCGAAAATCTCAATCCAGATGAAGAGATGGTTCACCTGAGATTCAGACCAAGCAATGTAGATCTGATTCGCCTGACGCAGAGGTGTCCTGGATTGAGAGCTGTTCGAATGTCGTTTACTCACCACAAGACTTTATCCTTTGTCATCCGGGCTTTCATGAACCTGGAAGGCATTGAGTTGCTGGCTGGAAATATACGGGGTTATAAGAAAAACCAGATTAGCTATCTCATTGTCGAAGATACCACTGAAAAGAAGATTCTCGCTCTCGCAAAAGAAGGCATTCCGGTGGAAGAGATTGCCGGTCAGATCAAGGATGAGCCCGGGCTTGGCTCAGACCTCATCAAGTACGTGATGGCAAAAAAGTGAAACTCTGGCGGCTTCAATCCATTCATACCTGTTATCAAAAGGAATTGGATAATTCCGCGATTGAGATCTTTTTTAGCCCTTTAACCCCTCCAGCGGGTCTCTGTTAATCATTTCGAGAGGACTTGGTTGAGGTGACAATGCCTGGTTGAGCTTGTCTACTGGTTCAATTTCATTAAACGCGCGATACTCCTCTTCAGAAATCTCTCTCCAGTTAACGAGAACGACTCTCGAATTGGACTCGCGATAGGATCTCTTGAGCCACTCAAATGGATGTTCGTCTATTGCATCGCTATCGAAGAGCTGCTTTCCCAATCGTTTATTTATATATGTGATAAAATAATATTTAGACATGACATCCCCCTTAAAACCAATCTATAGCACGTATATCATAAAAAACTTTTTGGTGAAGCACGATTGAGCAAGGTATAACTCCTCTATGCATCAGATGCATAAGGTAAAAAAATGCGGAATGGCCCCCATGCTCGCTGCACAAGGCAAAACTCTTTTTTCGGGGCCGTCAAACTCATCTCATGTGGTCTTCAGATCCTTTTGATTGCCTATGGTAACAGTATCAAGCTTGTGCTGCGGCTCCGGCAGATCCTTTTTCTTAACAGACCTGCTGAGTCTTTTCTTCTTCTTGCTCGATTGCGCCACAGGGCTTGCTTCCGATCCGGAATAAACAGCGGGCAGACAGAGCTTTATGCCGTCGAAAGCGAATTGATTGAAGTCCAGGGCGAACTCTACGGATCCTGGTGTCAGATTGATGGTGAGTTCCATAATCTCCGGTGGAATCTTCTTGCCCCCTTCCGCCTCAACAATGGCTGCCATCTCTTCCCTCCTGAGCTGATCGCTTGGAAGGAGCACCATGAGCCTCTTGAGCTGGATTAACGAAATTGAACCCCATGACCCCTTTGGGATCACGGCCCCCTGATCAAGTGGATACAATAGTCCCACAAAGTGGTTGCCAATAGCGTTACTTATGCTCATCTTCTCGCCATCAGAAGCTATTGTTATGTCTCCGTCCATCAGATCCAGGATAGCTTTCAGACGACCTGCACTGACGAAGATGCCCGATGGCAATTCAGTATCTTGTGTCATAATAGATAAATTTAGAATAAGACTATATCAAGCTGTGCCGAGCTGGACGAAAGTAATCAAACAGGAGCTACTTGATCTTCTGACATACTCCCAGGGCTAAAGCTCCAGAGGTTTTGTTGTAAGGTGGCCATCCCTCGGCCTGGCTAGCCATAAGATCACTATCAGCAATTGAAAAATTTGGGCTTTTTCTGCAGAAAATCAGACCAGGATTACTTTCGCCCCGCGCGGCTAAACGAGTTAAAGAAGATATGCACTTCAGTATCTGAGGATTATCGAAGATGACTACAAAATTATTGGAAGACCTACCGGGTGTAGGCCCGGCCACTGCCGAGAAGCTTCGTGAAGCAGGCTTTGGTTCCATTGAGGCTATAGCCGTTGCTTCTCCGGGAGAGCTGGTGGCCGCGGCTGAGGTCGGCGAAGCCACCGCCTCCAAGATCATCGCCGGAGCGCGCGAAGCTGCGGACGTGGGTGGCTTTGAGAGCGGCGACCGCATATTAGAGCGACGCAAGATGGTAGGGAAGATCAATACAGGGAGCAAGAGCTTCAACGACCTTTTGGGCGGCGGCATGGAGACTCAGTCCATCGTGGAGCTATACGGCGAGTTTGGCTCCGGCAAGACTCAAGTGGCTCATCAGATGGCCATTAATGTTCAGCTGCCTCTCGAGATGGGCGGTTTGAACGGGTCCGTCATGATTATCGATACCGAGAACACCTTCCGGCCCGAGCGCATCGACCAGATGGTGCACGGCTTGCCGCCCGGACCGGATGGCGAGACCTGGGAGACGGCGGAATTCTTAAAGCACATCAGTGTGGCCCGGGCCTTCAACTCCAACCACCAGATCCTGCTGGCGGAGAGTGCCATGGAGCTGGCTGATAAGATGAAGGATTCCGGGAAGCCGGTGCGCCTTATCATCGTGGATTCAGTGACGGCTCACTTCCGGGCGGAGTACGTCGGGCGCGGAACACTGGCCAACCGCCAGCAGAAGCTCAATAAGCACCTGCACGACCTGATGCGGTTCGCGGACCTGAACAATGCTCTGATCCTTGTGACCAACCAGGTCATGGCCAAGCCGGACACATTCTTCGGCGATCCGACAAAACCCGTGGGCGGGCATGTCCTGGGCCACACCGCTACCTTCCGGCTTTATCTGCGCAAATCCAAGGGCGAGAAGCGCATCGCCCGGCTGGTGGATTCGCCCAATCTGCCCGATGGCGAAGCCCTGTTCTCAGTGACCACGGATGGCTTGAAGGATTAAAATGAGAGGCGGCCAGGATTGCGGCCTGTCTCCATCTTCAGGCTATGTGGCGGCCATAGCCTAGATGACTTAAGCTTGACTCAATATTAAATAGTTAGGATGTCTGGATGTAATGAAGGTGATCGTAATGCAAAAAGAACCTTGCAGAGCTAAAGCGCTTGCAGACATAATTATACCTATTTTGATACTGGGAGGATTGCTGGTCGTTTGCACCATGCCAGCCACGGCTCAACCGGCTTGCGCCGGCATACAATACATGGTTATTCCCGAAGAGAAGCTTGTTGCAGGTCCATTGGTAGCTCCTGGAAATTATTTACTCTGGTTTGGATTGGCATCAGATCTATGGAGGGCAGATGGACCATTTACGCTTCGTGGGGGTCATAAGTATCTATTCTCTGTCAACATAGGGGCTAAAAGTCAATTTTTTGAGGATCCTGTAGATCTCTCGTCGTATTCCTACCCCACAAGTGATGTTGCTGCGGTATATTATTATGCTACTAAGGGTGCCGGCGAAAATTACAAAATCACAGTCTGCCCTAGAGGGACAAGACCTTAGTACTTCGAGAAATGGCTAGGAGTGCCATATAAAGGAATATGGACATATCCCAAGCAAGCTAACGACTTGCTTAGCATTCTTTTTTTGAGCATTTTCTTTCGGGAACTTCACCTCCTCCCAAGTAAGCCGGCTGCAAGAAAGGAGATGATCTAATACGGGCCCGAGTAGACCCCCATATCCGGAACGTCTTTGTAGAGATCAATAGGGTCATCGCTGTCATACTCCGGCGGCACCTGGAACTGCCACTCGCCGATGATCAAAGGGATGCATATGGCGCAGATGAATCGTCATGGGCCCCGACCTCCGCATCAAAGCCGGTATGGCCCGAAGGCGTCAGGTGGTATTTGAAAGAAGCTATCTCCTGCTGCAGCAGCGGCAATGCCTCCAGGCCGGGGCTGTAGTCGAACCTCTTGCGCTGCATCAGGCTCAGGAAATTCGATATTATAAGGCTCTTGCTGATATTGTAATTGAACGTCACCTTATCGAAACGTGCAGCCTCCCCGCCCGTGAACACCACTGGATTCTATAGTTTTTTACGGACAATTAAAGACCGGCGTTCGCAGGGGCGAATTACTCTCTATGGAAGTGCAGGACATCTCCTGGAAGGATCAGAGCATTACGCTGAAAGCCAAGAAGAAACGCAGCAATCGGGTCGTGTTCTTTGACGAGGAGACTGCATATTATCTCAAGCGCTGGCTGGAGATCCGGGAATCCCGGAATCCGATGAACTCGGCACTGTGGATCTCGTCCGCCGGGCGAAGGGTGGACTATGGATCCCTGCAGTACAATATTGGAAAAGCTGCGCTTCTCTGCGGCTTGCACGATTCCACGTCAGAGAGGATGGAAGACAATTTTTCAGCGCATTGTTTCCGCCATTTTTTCACAACTCATTTACTTCGCGCAGGCATGCCGCGAGATTTCGTCCAGGAGTTGCGAGGGGATAAGAGGAGAGAGATAATAGATTTATACAATCACATTGACAAAGACGATTTGAGAAAAAGCTATCTCGACCATATTCCGCATTTGGGTGTTTAGCCGATTCTGAGCAGGCAAGATGGTTTCAACACACGCAAGATGATGCCGCCAATGCACTTATTAGGAACACGATCGAAAAGGACTATATTGGAAAAAACGGTTTTTCGCGAATATATTGGAAAACCAGGCAGTCTGCTAATATATCAGGCCAGACATTTTAAAGTTGACAGCAATATCCTCCAAAAAAGCTCTCAGCACAAGAGATAAAAGCCACGCATATCTGCTTGAAATGCTTTGCAGATTAGTGTTCCTCATGAGAACCGAATCCAGCAATTCGCCAATATATAATCATCTGTCCAACATCTATATATCCATAAAAAATATTTTCAACCAACAGATTTATTTACGCCAATTAAATTTAAATTCCAGTCGGAAGATGGAATAATGATCCAGGTCCCATCCTGCAGGAAGAATGGTCGCACGCGAAGGCTACGGAAAATCATTGCCCAAATCAGATGCAAGAGATTAAATCTCTTCGAGAATATCCATTGAACCACACATTAGCGCTTTTTGGCTCATGCACGCGACCATTGCGAAATGAAGACGCAGGAATAAGTGAGTAAGATCTGCAATCACCTTTGTGGAAGAAGATGGATGTAGTTTCAGGAAGTCGATGTGGTGAAGTCTAATGGATAAAAAACGTATATTGGTTATAGAAGATGATATTGTTGTTCTCAAGGGTTTCAAGCTTCTCTTGCAGATGAAGGGCTATCAGGTTAGCACGGCAGAGACTGGAAAAAGTGCCTTGGAAATGGTGCGCTGCAATTTTTATAATCTAGCATTAATCGACATCAAACTTCCTGATATGGATGGGATCACCCTTCTTGCGGAGTTTCGGCAGCTCGCACCTGAGATGAAAAAGATCATCGTGACAGGCTATTCCTCCAGAGAGAACGCCATTGAGTCCCTGAATTTAGGTGCCAATGGATATCTAGAAAAGCCTGTGACACCTGGCAAGCTCCTGGAGTATATTGAGAAAAAGCTGGTGGAACAGGAGCAGGAGATCAAGCACTATGAGGAAACCGTGACTGATCTCATAAGAACGCGAAAATAGGAAAAGCAATTAGCCGAATAGAACGAATCTCTCCAGTGTATCTCATTCTATGCATCTGGCATCTTCAGGGATGTTACTTGGATTTCATCGTTATTATCACGATCGTGCCTGAATCTGGCCTGCTTTCTATCTTAATCTCTGCACCCTGGGCATCCAATAGTCTCTTGCAGACTGCGAGCCCCATGCCCATACCTTTGGCTTTTGTGGTCACAAGGGGCTGAAAGATCTTGAGCATCATCTCTGGCGAAATGCCTACGCCTGTATCGGCGATGGTCAAGACTATATCGTCATCTGTTTTCGTCGCATTTATGATCAGTCTGCCACCTTGCGGCATGGCCTGAACCGCATTTGTCAGCAAATTGCCAAGAACCCGATCCATCAAAAATGGATCAACCTTCCAGGTCATTTGCTCTTCAATATTTCTCTGCACCTCGATGTTCGGCGGCATTCTCACGCCTGCAAGAACGTCGTTTATAAATGATAGGAGATTCAGCTCTCTGTAATCCGGGCTCAAGGGGCGGGCATAGTCCTGCAGATCAGAGACTATCTTGTTCATGTATTCGGATTGCTTCTCGATGGTAGCGAGGTCATCCATCAGGCCGAGCTCTTTCAAATTCATCCATTCCGTTAAGCTGAGGTTCTCCAACTTTGCTTTGGCCAGATAAATTGTGGTGACAACTGCCTGCAAGGGATTGCGCAGATCATGGCCGATCATCACGGCGGTCTCTCCTACCGCGGCCAGACGTTCCTTATCTCGGAGCTGCCGAGTCCTCTCTTGCACCAATTCTTCCAGCTGCTCTGAATATTTCCTAAGAGTTTCTTCGGTCCTTATCCTATTGCTGATATCCAATGCGATACCAGTCAAACCAATAATCTCGCCAGAATCGTCCTTGAGCGGTTCTATTGCAAGATCGAAAAATGAGGCTTGCTTCCCGAAGGTTATCCTAACTTCGTTCCTAGTACTGATGCCGCTTTTCAATACCTGGCGCTTGACATCCATAAGCTGAGATGCTTCCTCGGGCGCAATGAGATCTTCATCTGTCTTGCCGATAATCTCCTCTGCAGGGCGCTCGAAAAATAGGTCTGAGTTATGTATCCAGGTGTAGTTAAGGGCTTTATCATGATTGAAAACTACAATAGGTGTGTTCTCCAGTGCAGCCTTAAAGCGAGCTTCGCTTTCTCGCAATTTTGCCTGTACCCTTTTATGTTCTGTGATATCTGAAATCACTGACATGGCATTGTTTATGTTGCCTTCAGCATCTTTAATCGCGGCTACTGATAAGCTGATTTCAATGATGGAGCCGTCCTTGGTCAATGCCTTGCGCTCTATATTGGTGAAGGTTTCTCCCTTCAGCACAGTCCTATGGCGAGAGCGGAATTCATCCCTATACGTTTCCGGCACCGTGGGCATAGGGTGGCCAAGAATTTCTTCTTCGCTCCAGCCAAAGATCCGCTGAGCTGCCGGATTCCAGCTAAGGACGTTCCTTGCGTTGTCGATGGTGATGATTGCCAGCGGTGAGGACTGAACCAATAACTGGAGTTTACTACTTGTGTCTCGAAGCGTTTCTTCAATGCGGAGCAGCTCATTGCTATCCATGATGGTCCCCTTGTATCTTACAATGTTCACATCCCTTAAAATGGATATGCTTTTGCCAATGATGGCCCTACAGCATCCTTTCTGAGGCAAGTTTGCTTTGCTTGGTTTTTGATTTATCGACTATCGGTTCATTATCAATTACAGCAGCAGACGCAACTGTGGGACAATGCTCAACGTCTTAAATATTCCTATGACATTTTAATAGGCTTGTTAAAGATGATGTAATGAGCGAAATAGGAATCAGTCCTATTAACACTGGCCAGCTCGGTCTTCTTGTGCCATTCCTTACCTGCTCGAAGTTTGCCACAAGCCTGCCGACGAACTCGTTCAAGACGCATTGCCTCCCTGTATTCTCGGATCGAGCGCTGCATAGATCGCATCCGCCAGGAAGTTCGCCGCCAGGATCGGCCTAATATGGGCCCGAGTAGACGCCTATGTCCGGAACATCTCTGTAGAGATCGATAGAATCATTGCTGTCATACTCCGGCGGCACCGGGAACTGCCACTCG
>Ga0074199_1000941_pt1 | contig 32742 bp, 35 predicted proteins | sample EPASupsiteSAE347_FD_64528 | JGI IMG/M metagenome (GOLD analysis project Ga0074199, IMG submission 64528) | Bioremediated contaminated groundwater from EPA Superfund site, New Mexico - Sample SAE3-47 | ecosystem: Environmental > Aquatic > Deep subsurface > Groundwater > Contaminated ... | reverse complement strand
TCCTGATAATCAACAGGTTCTCGGCATTACCCTCTTCGGCGGCTTTTGAGAAATTGAATGAACCTGTAATAACAATCTGCTTGTCGATAATGATTATCTTGTTGTGGGCTATAGAATGTTCATCATCAACATATGTCGGTATTTTCATATTGGCTAAAAAGGTTGCCGATGTATAGTTTGACCCTTTCTTCTTTGGTTCTTTTCTCTGTGATTTGTCAACTATGGCCTCAACATTAACTGCCCTTTTCCTGGCGTTTACAAGGGCTTTTGCAATCGGTGCTGAGGTAAATGAATATGCCTGTACCAGTACTTCGAGAGTGGCATTATCTATTTCATTGACAATTGTCAAGTACCCAGAATAATCTGTTACCTATGTGTCCATTCGGTCATAATCATTTTAAATCTATAGCATTCTATCCTGAAATTTCCACATCTATGGCCATTGGTTTATCATTCAGCGGGTTAGTTGTCATCCTATACTTCACTGTCTTTCCCACAATGTCTTCAAAATCTAAGCCCTTATTGTGTTTTCTATGAAAAAAAACATCGTCAGGTCGCCTAGATATAAATCCACACGGTTGGCCATATTTGTCCATTGTAGTCTTAATAACTTTGCCTTTAAGAATATCTTGAGATTCTTCAACAGCATCAACACTCTCAAGCGGATAACGGTTGCGAACTTTCTTTAACAGTAAAGAAGTGAATTCGGGAACGTCTTTCATTCGGAATTTGTCACGTTTCAAAACATTCACCCACTCTTCCCGCGCCATATCAAAGACAGTACACAATTCATCAAACCTTTGCCATGTAGTGGATGTGTTCTTCAAAAAACCCAGCGTTTTTTGGGAATGCTCGTCCGACTTCTTTTCAGAATTTAGATTCGGGATAACTCCTGCCGTGGATTCCCTGAACATCATAAGAAGATGAGCCTTAAAGGGGACTACGTGTTTTGGTAGCTTGTTTTCCCTGAACATTTTTTCAAGTTGATAGAAAGCCAAAGCTGTTGTAAAATAAGGTAATTTTGAGTGATGCTCTTGATATATTTCGTTCGGAAGTTCTCTAAGTAGTACCCACTCATGTCGGTGCGCAATGTGCGGTTTATTCAGAAACATAGCTATAAAGTACTGTGTTAGAATCTTTAAATTGATTTTTTCAGTCTGTTTAATTGTTGGGTTGTGAGCATATTGTTTCGACCTTCGTTCATAATAAATTTGGGTATATTCCGGCGATACGGCATTGAAAAAAAGTTCCAAATCCTTGTGAAACTTTTTTGTTGTTTCAAAAGCCTCTTCTAAAACGATATTCTGCCTGTTCGTACCACGTACAATGTCATTTGAGATGTCAAGGTTTGTTGTAGAAATGAACTTAATTGTTAGAGGCACCTTTGACATATCGACACTTTTCTTGCGCGAGAAAAATATAACATGACCAGTTTGGCATCCATTTACAATTTGTGGATTGACTATGGTAAGACGAGTATTGTTCTGTTTGAAATCATCGCAAACTATTGTGATTCCATTGTTGAGGAGGATAAATTTGGAGGGTTGTCGAAGTATGGTCTCTTCAATTTCACTATTAACAGCATTCTCTCCCTGATAGTCCCGAACATTATCATCAAAAAGTGACTTCCTGATGTTACCCTCTTCAGTAACTAGAAGCTTGAGCAGCTCATCGGCGAAAACTACAGCCATGCACGAGTTTGACACCCCATCCACATCAGTAAGTGGCATAATCTGCCGAGTGTTTATGGTTTCAGTGAAATTGTTTTCAATGCTATCATAAAGGTTTTTTAGTATTTCACTGTCTATAAAATGAAGTTCCGCTTCTTCAAAGATATTTAATGCCGATAAATCAGCCTTAAACTGATTTTGAAGTCCAACTAAGTCCGGAGCATTTCTCCAGCGTCCCATTGCCACATAATATAGTGTGACTTGGGGGTTTTGTGCCCACATAATAGCAACTTCGTCACTCAACAAGTATTCTTTGAGAAGCAAAACATTCTTGATTTTGTCGTTCATCGGAAATCTGTGTTTATCGGAGACAAAATCCCTTACACCATCGATAAAATTATTCAACTCACCTTTATTGAAATTTTGCTTATACTTTGACTGTATGAATATGAACTCGACGTTCGCTCGCTTGAATTTCTTCAAAATATCGTCAATATCTTGCTTTGATTTCACAATTAGGCCGTTTACTTTAACTGCCAGCCCATCTATGCCCATATCAGCGTGACCGCCCACAGAGACAAAATCCATCAACTCTGAGTCTGCAGTAAATGCATCCGGTTGGTGGAGAGTCAGGATCACATAGTTTACAAACCTTTCAAATGCTTCCCCGTCGGATAAGTCGGTCAGCTCATATAGTTCTCTAAATTTCTTGAATCTTGCATTAATAATTGGTTCTGCCTGCATTGGCCCCCCCCTCGCAATGCGAATCAAACGTACATACAATTCAATAATCCAATCTCATCAGTTACTTTTTTAGTTTTTGATGTATCCCCGTTTAACTGTAATTCCTTTAATACCATATCTGTTTAACCTTCACGCATTGCTTATCTTCTCCAAATAATGTGCTTATTCTATTTTGCATATTGCGCCGACATAATGTCAATAAAATTCTATAGCTCTTCAACTCTGCTAAAATATTTATTATTACCACTTGAAACTTTGGACTCCAAGGTGGAACAGTAAACACTGGAATTCAGGAAGACTTTGATAAAATTCATATTTCTTATTTTTTAAAAAAATGAAAATGGCAAGATTGCGCACAACACCTACAAACAAATAGTCGAGTTAAAGGAGAAGGGCAAGAATTATGCTTTGAGAGAGAGTTTATTCAAGGGTTCTGAAAATTGCCAAATGTGAAGATGTCGGAGCGTTCTTTTCTCTATTTGTGCCAAATGTCAGCATGTCACGAAGGTCCCCTTATACCACTTGTTTTTTAGTACGTCGTTGATCCCCCTTTTGCATTTTGTTTTTGATTTTCCTCAACAGCCTTAGAACATGGGGAGAGGTGGCACATCGCGTTCCTATCTCAAGCAGATTAGCTTCACTGAACTTTGACGTGCGTGCCGGAGCACTGAGTATCCTTGTGTAGAGCTGGAGTAAACACTTACCTCTAAATTTCAAACCAAATCTATTCCGGATGCTTCCCACAAGACGTTTGTTTGGTTCACAAAAGTTGCGTGGAGCCAAGGCGGCAGTTTGAAGACAGTACATCCCCAAAGGAACGAGCCAATTTGGGTGGACATTCACCTTGTAAACTCGGCCAGCGCGATATTCCTCTACTTCGAAGGCAAACCATCGTGACAATTCATTTGCGAGTTTATTGAACTCGGTTTGTTCTTCATTAGAAAGTAAATTGCGTACAGGGGGGCAATCCAACAAATCGTTTTCAATGCTAAACCCGGACGTAAACACCACGCCATTATGCTTTTGTGGAACGCTTGCGAAAAGCCACATATCACGATCTGCCAGGAAGACATGATCTAAATGTGAGAACTCTGCGCGCCTTTCATGTACTCGCAACAACGTATCTCGCCCTCCACACGGCAAGATGTTTGCTTGAACCGCACCAAGTATATCTTCAATCCATCTGTACACGGTCATATCATCTCGCCCTTCAACCAAGACCGTTGGGAGTGTGGTACGGCGAAGAGAAGCAACTAACTCGTCTACCGTCATAACCCGAACGGGCATCAGCTGTCCCCTCTGTCTTTATCGAGCAAAAATTCCTTATCAGGATACTTCGAGTACATAAAAGGGGAATGTGTTGATACCACGAATTGGTTCTTACTACCTTGAGAAAGCAGCGTGGGAAATAGGAGCCGTTGCCAGTCCATGTGTAAGCTCAATTCTGGTTCATCAATGAAGATGGGGCTGCTTTTTGTGAACGCGTTGTAGCACAAGAAACTAAGCATTTGTTTTTCGCCAGCCGAAAGAATGGCCGAGCTTATTGCGGCCCTTGCCTCACCAAAAGTCAGGCTGGGCGTAATCCGTATGCCCTTATCCTTGAATATTTCCCGTATAAGTTTGGAGAGTGCACTAAACGGCTGCATCAGTCTTTCTCTATTCCCCTCCACGTTGTTTACCTTTTGACGGATCTGCTCAAGGAGTTCCTTCGCATCCGCCAGTTCCTTTTTTACAGAACTTTTTGTGCTCTTGGTACTTTGTGTATTCCCAATGGCAGAAGTAATGAACTTCGAAAGCTCTAAGTGAAGCCTATTTGTTTTGTTGGAAACAACCGCATATTGTAATGTTAGCAGCTCTTCGATATCTTTGGTGGAGATGGAAGCTATAAACTTATGATTCCTTACGGTCATCATCTTGGTGTATTCAGAAATAGCTTCGGATAATGCAGAAGACATTCTATATGCTTTTGGGTAGTAACGAGCTTCATGTTCCAATGAGAATCCACCCTCAATTCGACGAAACGATGGGAAGAAGACGGAGCCTGATGGGAGGCCAACGATTCTCCGATTAACATCCTCAATTTTGGCAAGTGAACTTGGCTCACGGAATTCATCCGCCCAGACTTCAAGATCGAAAGGTTCCTTATCTGGTTCGACGTATTTGATACTCACCCTTTCGCGGTCTTCGACAAGGCTACGTGCTATGGAAAGCTGGAACTCATCAGTTGCCAAATTTGCGGTTGAAAAAGAAATCTCGGGAACTGTCCGTTCAATATTAGGACTTAGCATGTACCAAATAAGTTTGAGCAACGTGGTCTTGCCACTTCCGTTCTTCCCGGTAAGGATATTCAGATCAGGGTGAAATTTCATCTTATAATCAAGAAAACCGTTGAGTTTTTTTACCTCGAATTCTTTGATCATGATATCTCCTACGCATGAATATTGTTTAGATTCCACCCACGAGCATCACAAATGATATAATGTAATATAACATAGAGAACATGACTGGAATTTACTGGATTAACCGGTGCCCTAGTTCCCCGCCACGAAATAATTATCCTGTTATAATGGTAGAATTTCAAGAGAAAAATATCCAAGCCTTTTATTAAGTACCTTTTGAAATCCACTATTTCCAGAAGTGAAGGCGGGCTCTCTCTTTCAGGAAGACAACCTTATTTTGCAGAAACAGAAAATAAGCCGTCAAGTATTAGCACATTTTATCCGGTTATCAACAAATCCAGGCAGGGGCCTGATAGCTGACTTGGTATCCGGAACGACAAAGTCTCCATAGGACTCAACAAGTTATGGACAGCTTTTTCTTTACAGGTTTCTTCTTGAGCAGTATATATGTTGCGCCGGGTCCTCCGTCGCACATCTTGCAGCTTGCAAAAGCCATCACCCATTTTCTGTTTATGGCCCTGATGATCCATCGTGTGAGTTCGTCTTTAAGCACAGGTGTGTTAGGTGATTTGAGGCCTCTGCCGTGTATTACCTGTATGCAGTTGAGTTGTGATTTTACAGCATCGCGGATGAACTTTTCGAAAAGCTCCCGGGCTATCGTTCTGTCATATCCATGAAGATCCAGTGTCCTTTGTATTGAAAACTCTCCGTTCCTGAGCTTTTCCATAATAAGGGGGTTAATATTGTCCTCATGGCCCTCCATGTACTCTGGCAGGTTTGTGACGTTAAATGTGTAGTCATCTTTAAGCACGCTTTCAAGCTGATCTCTTGCTTTGTCCTTTGGGTGTCGATATGTATTCCTGATATAATTCTTACTACCTACCCTGCTGTTTGAGCGGTCTATTTGCCTTACATCCCTCATTGCTTCCGAGAAGGATACAGTTTCGTTGTTTATTGTACGTCTTGCATCAATCCTGTTTTTTTCAACAAATTCATTTAAAAGTGAAAATGCCCTGTAAAAATTACTTTCTTCTTCCATGTCAATGATCTGCCCCCACTCATTGTACCACCTTCAGAGTTACACTTCCTCTTGTTTATTTTGAGCTTCTGTCAGAGAGTTCTGCAGATATGGCACTCTTGTCTCCGGCGCATGACTATTTTTTTGTGTAAACCGATTCTTTCGTGTACTATAATTCAGTAAATTAGCAAAGCGGAACTTATGAGGAACAAAGAGCCTTTTGGAGGATCAGGGAACTATAAGTGTTTATCCTGGATGTCAGCTGGTGTAGCTCTCTAATGATGTCTCAGATCAAAAGGAGTTGATCAAACATGAGTATTCCCTTAAGAAATCTGTTCATAGTTGTTTTCTTCTTATTTGCAGTCCTTCTAATAGAAACACCCACGGACGCAAGAAGGGGCTGTTGTTCTTGGCATGGAGGCGTTTCTGGCTGTGATCGTGACGCAGGCAGGCTCGTATGTAGAGACGGAACTTATTCACCCAGTTGCGGATGTGAGAAACGAAACTCCTTTCCTGTAGTTAACGGAAAAAACATGATGCCCGACGGTGCCGGAATGAATTCCCATGGAGATGGATGGGTATGCAAATCCGGGTATCGTCAAGCTGGAAAGCACTGCGAATATATACAAATACCTCCAAACGCCACTCTGAATTATTCTGGACATGATTGGGAATGCGACAAGGGATTCCGGCGTACCGGAAATAGATGTGAAGAAGTGAAAGTCCCCGAGAATGCCTCGCTTAATTACTCTGGACACAGTTGGGAATGCAATAAAGGATTTTGTCGGCGAGGCAATGCGTGCCTACCTTGTAGATAAAATAATAGGCTATTTGCAGTAAGGGAAATCTTTTGCACAGACCATGTCTAATTTCCCCACCCCACCCCGTGGCAGACAAACCCTGTGCCGCTCCTCCCCCGCCTTGGTTTCTCCCTTTGGATTCCCTCTTCCGAGGCGCCCCCTCCAAGCAAGGTATCCCCAACGGGGGAAACCCATCCTTCTCCTCCACGAATTTAGATGTGGGGAGTCCTCTTTTGGGGGAGGTTAGCGCTGCCCACGGTCCCCGGACAGCCCTTGTCCAGAAAGCGTCCTTCGGGTCACAGGGTTTGCAATACCACTCCCATCCGCCCCGGAGGGGCTCCCTCAATAATAGTTGAAGCGCGCGTATCCTGTGTCCGCGGTCCGGCTTGTGAAGTGCTCTTTCTTTCGACCTCAGCAAAGGACTAAGATAAAGATGAATTGATGGTGGGATCTGATTATTAGGCAAACCCCTCAACTAAAGATGTTGCATAACAAGTATTGCTTTAGATAATCAGAGTGTAATCAAGATAAGACCATCAAGGGACAAATCACCGATATAACTAACGTTGAAAATCAAACGTGTTTTAAGACTTCTCGGTACAATCCTTCCGATGAAGCAATGATGTAGTTTAGTTTGGCGTTTTCAGGATCATGAAGACACTTGTCAAACAGGTACTTTTCACTGATCTCGTTTCCTTCTAGGTCTCCCCAAAAGGCTCCTGCCTTTTGTGCTATATACGCAGCAGGCAACACATCATATAGTTTTTGACCCATTAAATCAAAAACAATATCAATGGAACCTTCAATAAGCTTTATGATCATGGGGTTACCGGCTAGGTTATATATTCTAAAATTTACAGGTCTATTCCCATCTCTTTTGTGTTGTGGTTTTTCACTTTCTTTCTTTAAGCATTTAAGCAAACCAACGAATTTATCGTTTTCCAAAATAGACAACAACCGCCCCGCCTTCTGGCCATAAACGCATACAGATACATTTCGTATATCTGTTGTCCTATTCTTTAAGTTAATCTTTAGTTTTCGAGCACGTCTTTTTTGCTCTATCCTATTCTTTCTTTTACTATCTATCTCATATAATTTGTATGCCCCATTGGGTGAGGCAAAATAGAGTATTCCAGGAAATCCCACGAACGACGATTCGATCTGTTTGCCGGGGGAAAAAAAGAAAAGAGCGGTACACCAATTGTTCAACCCTTTGACGACAAGGTCGGTACCATCTACGGCATCAATTGAAACAACTAATTTTCCACGAGTTGGCTGCCACTTCTTTTTCTTGGGCTTATTTTCTTCTCCAAGAATATCGATATCATCTCCCCAGACTTTAGAAAGCTCTGCCACATAGTCTGCATGTATCTGCTGGTCAAGTTTTGTTGTTATGTTATTTATATCCTTGAATTCTGGATTAACGACATCAAAACCATACTTCAATCGATAGAACTGAAGGATATAGTCCGCCATCCTTAATACGTGATCCCCTACGTGGTGGATAGTTTCTTTTTTGGATATTTCAATGATCATTATTGTCAAATGTTAAGAGCGACTTTGTTAAGTCGCTCGTTGTTGTCTCAGCGAACAAATTCAGGTGGCTGAGTAAAATATGCGTCAAACCTGCGCTTTAGCTGCAAATGAACTTTTTTCGCCAATTCTCTTGCTTTTTTTTCAGTACTGCCGGAACTAACCTCGATATTATAAGTCATCTCGTATGCTCTTTCGAGAAATTCGTGATTCTCTTTTTTTAGCTTAGTACACTCCGCTTCATAATCTCCACCCCATAAATTGTCGGAAATTTTGTGCACTGCCATCTTATCCTCCCTATACTTTCAAATAGTTGTTTTTATATAACGACATGCGTTGATGCTTCGTTGGTAAATTGGCTGTTTCAGAAAATTCGTTTGTTTTTGTTTGTTTTCCTCCTTATTTGCCATTATAACAATAAATATAATAATGTCAAATAGTTGTAGCAGTAGCTGTTTCAATAAATTATCCCCGACAAATTTATGTTGTTGGGAAAGGAAGACATTTATCATCGTCAAGGTAGCTACAGAACCAACTGTCAATTTTTTACTTCTGTTATCGTCAATTGTCAAGATATTCTTTAGGTTTTTGTAAACACAAAATAGTTTTCCTAAAAAAAGGGTCAATTAACCGACATTCAATTGTTGTGGTTACATAAGGTTATTCTAATAGATAGGATGTTGGGTTGCTGGAGATACACTCCGTTATCAATTCCTCTTCAAACCCCATCTCAACGAGCCTTTTTGCCGACTCAACAATACTCGACGAGCCACCCTGCAGTATACCGTTAAAATCTGTTACACTCCGTGCAGCAGGAATGACTGTTGTGTCTTTCACGGAGTCCGAAATGATGATTATTCTTTCGGGATTTTTTATCTTAAATATCAACTCAACCGCTCTGGAATTGAGATGAAAAGGGTCGGCAATAAGTTCAATATAGACGTGTTGGTTAAATAAGCCAAATCCAACTAAACCTGGTTCCCTGTGATGAAATCCACGCATTGCATTGAAAATATGAGTAATACCTTTAGCGCCAGCTTGAAAAGCAGCCTCTGCTTCTGAGTATGTTGCATCGGAATGTCCCATACTGACGACAATCCCCTCATCAGACATCGCTTTTATTAGGTTTGTTGCTCGGTTCAACTCGGGGGCTATTGTAATAATACTAACCATGTCTTCAAATCCTTCCACAAGCTTGTGGAAATCATAATTTGAAGGCTGCAAAAAAGAGTTTGAATCAAGTGCTCCACATCGCGCAGGATTAAGAAAAGGCCCTTCAAGGTGAATACCAACAATTTTGGATATTTTTTTATTCATGGGGTTTGCATTTTCTAATGCTTGCATTTGCGTTGCTTGCCTCACTGCCTTCATATTCTCGCGCATTTTTTCTATAGTCGCCGAGTATATAGTTGGCACTATGTCGGTCACGCCACAGCTACCATGGAATTCTGCGATTCTTAAGATGTCTTCGGGTTCCGCCGTTCGTGTATCATACCCGTTGATCCCATGAGTGTGTATATCAATTATTTTGGTTTGTCCAAATCTTACATTTGAAGCGTTCAAATGTGCATCTCGCATGATATTTTCGTCAACCAGAATACTTACCTTCAGAGGGATTTTTCTCCACGAAATAAGTGTTCTGTGAATTACAGATTAGGTTTTTTCGACTTGCTCAATCTGTTGTCGTAATTTGATAATAACACGAGGAGGGTAATATCCCTTTCTCAAGCTAACATCAGCATAAATGAGCGTTGACTGCCCCACGAGACACCCTGGGTTAAGAACTGCATTACAGCCAGTCTGGACATCATCACCAAGTATTCCGCCCAGCTTCTCTAGGCCGGTATCATAGTCGGTATTACCAATTCTGATTCTAATAGTTGGACGTTTTCGAGTAATGGGGTCTTTTTCGCTATTGATAGCTAAATTACTCAACTTGGTGCCCGCACCGAGATTAACACGCTGTCCAAGAATGCTGTCCCCAATATAGTTAAAATGAGGTGCCAGTGCTTTAGGAAGAAATAAACTATTTTTTGCCTCACTAGCGTGGCCCAGAAGACTCTCGGGAAGCATAATTACATTACCACGAATATAAGCACCATGTCGCACAATAGCCTTAGCTCCAATATAGGCCGGTCCCTGTATGAATGCTCCCGGCTCAACAACGGCTCCTTTGTCTACAAAAATAGGTTTATCACCTATGTGAGCTCCGGGCATGATTGTGCCTAGTATGATCTGATTTTTACCAACCAACTCTGATATGCATCTATCTATTTGAGCCAACGCTTGCCAAACATATGCACAATCCCTAAAAAGCAATTGTGCTACTTCATTACTGAGATCAAAAAAGTCTGCAGGTTTAATCATAATTGCTTAACCATCCATTTATATTATACTATTTATTGTGCTTATGCCACGACTTGAGCGCCTCTCTTCCAGCTTCAATCACCTGATCCTCCAGACTGATACAGTCTGTCTGAGATAACAGTTTATGTAATACCATTGCCGTAAAGGCATTTTTAGCCCCCACAGAGCTATCTGTAATAGCTTGTCCAGCCAAACCTTCGATTGGATAGACTAACCCACCTAAGATTACGTATGCTTTTATTTGTCCCGGTATATCAGTACCACGTACTATGGTAATGAAGGGCAGCTCTATTTTCGCTGCCAGTTTTTCCAGAACTTTTTTTGCTTCCCCTGAGGGAGGATTCGTGTTTTTCTTGTCATCATCAAAATAACATAAATTCCAGATTTCATTATAAGTACATATATAGACATCAATGAGATGTTGTTTAAAGGCGTCTTTCAATGAACGTACTGCTTGAGGATTGTCTAAAATGCGCATAATGCTTCCATGGTCGATACAAATCAATGTATTTGGGGAAAATTGTTGGAGCGTGCTCGATAGAGCGGTACAAAGATTTGTTTTCATATAACCGGAAATAAACAGAAGGCCACCCGAACTAAGTACATCTCCTAATTTTTCAGCTATGTCGGTCCAGTTAAAAGCAACCAAAACACCACGGTGCGTAAACATAGTAGTGAATTTGTTGCCACGTTGGATAAGATGCACGGTAACTCCCGAATGAGAATTAGGCTGGTGCCCATTAATAACATGGTTATTAAGCCATTCTTCTCGGTTAATCAAGGACTCAATAACTTGTTCAAGAGGATTGTTGCCTCCAGTAGAACCTTTGATGGATAATATAAAGCTCCTCCTCCGGCAGTCCTCCCATAGGAATCTTCCGACCCATAGACTTGCTCCACCCAGTTCAACACGAATTGGATCAACATTGCTCCATTCATCCGCAGCTAAAGTGGTTGTATGAATAGGACGAAGTACGATGTCAAGGTATAAACAACCTACCAACACAATTGGGCAATCCGACTTGGCTCGTAAAGCAATAAGCTTTGACTTAATTCTATCAGCCTCTTTGACTATTTCTGGTAATGGACAAATATTTAGCTTAGATTTACCGCTTTTTCGGAATATCCGAGCAAAGAATTTTTTCAGTGGTTTCCGAGCAAAAAACCAAGCAAGTAGAGCAGTTAATGGTGGCACCAACATTGACCCAATCGTATGAGATAAGGCTTTATTTAGAAAATCAAATATGCTGTCTATAAACTCCATCAATTCTCATTTGAATTCTTCAAGATATTTTTATGATTACAGACATTAAGAATTACTATTCTCAAGGACATTTTTGAGACTCTATCTTGTTGACTAATAAATTGTCAAGCAATTATTGCCAGTTCAGTAGGGGTTGAATTCTGCCATCTGATGAGTTTCTCGATACACATAACAGTGTATTTTTACGCTTTACGATACCGGAAAATTGCTGTATCATGCAGACAGTATAAAAAATATAAAGGAATATTACCATGGATTATATCAAATTTATTACTGAAACCTTGATCGAGGCTTCAAGTATTGCAAGAAACAATTTCGGACGAGTAACTAGTATGGTAAAGAGCGAAGATAATAACCAAGTCCTTACGGAGGCCGACTTGTTCGTAGGTAGAGCAATAATTGACAAAATCCTGACGAAATATCCAAATTATAACATCATTGATGAAGAGGCAGGAGTTATAGATAATAGTTCTAATTATACATGGATTATTGATCCAATAGATGGCACAAGTAATTTTGCCAGTGGTGTACCTTTATATGGGGTTATGCTCGGTTTATTGAAAGACGATGCTCCAATAGCTGGAGGTATAGCTTTGCCTAGTTTCTCGGAGGTGTATTTAGCCGAAAAAGGGAAGGGCACTTTTTGTAATGGAAAACAATGTTATGTTAGTAAAGAAATGGACCTGAAAAATTCCTTAATAGCTTATGGAATTGATGGGCATCAAGAGTCTCCAGATTTAACCAGAAAAGAGTGTGAGTTGCTCAGCGAAATCGTCTTAAATGTAAGAAATATCAGATCAAGCAACAGTGTTTTTGATTTAGCAATGGTTGCTAAGGGCAATTATGGAGCTTTTTTAAATCGTACAAGTAAAGTCTGGGATAATGTAGCGCAGCAAATCGTTATTGAGGAAGCTGGCGGTGTTTATACGGATTTTTTTGGAAATAAGATCGACTATTCGAATACCCTCAATCGTCCCGATGCAAACTTCACTTTCTTGGCTGGGTCTCCTAAATTACATGAACAGTTATCAAACGTTATTCGTAATTCAAACATGCTGTGATCTTCTAATTATATCGGCAATACTTGGTTATTACATGTGCTTGACTATAGTAAAAAATCTAACATCCTCTTCTATGATCTACGGAGGGACTTTTCGCCCCATTAGGCAATAATGATGTTTGACAGATTATTTTCTTGCCGTATACTGAGAACATAACTCAAAAAATAATTGAATTATGAAAAACAAAGAAGTAACTTTGCAAGATTTGGCAGAATGGTTAAGCGAAGTTTTGATCATGTTGAAAAAAGATTCAATGGAATAGAAAAACGCTTTACCACACTTGAAAGAGGTCAAGAAGACATCTATATTAGATTCGATAATGTCCTTATCGATTTGAAATGAAAGAATTGGAGAATCGAGTTTCAGTTCTGGAAAGAAAAGCAAGATTTGCCGGATCATGATAACTTCTAGTTTTCAATAAGGCCGAACAGTTGCATGGCCGAGATCGCTCTCGGCTTTCATCTTTTTTCTGTTATTGTATTCATAGAAAGTTCGAACATCCTCCACTATCGCCCACCAAAGTGGAATCATCGATAACGAAAATACGTTTTCTATCTTATTCCAGCCAAATTTAGAAGGTTCGAGCGGCTGAATATCTTTATGAATGTTCGCGAGCCCCTCTTCAATGATAAGGAGGGGTTTTTCGACTTGTATAAAGAGTTTTTTACCTTCCAAAGAAAGGTTCGAGCCAAGCTTCTGAAGTATCGTTCTTTTTTCCTCCAATGTTCCTTTTTGAAACCGTTCAACTCCTTCATGGGCGAAGGCAAAAGCTTCTTTGGCAAGTTCGTTTGCAGTTTCTCTGCCATCGTTCACATTATCCAGACTTGCTTGCAACCTTATCTTTTCGTCAATTAATCTCCTCTTTTCCTTCAAGTATTCTTCATCGTCAATCATGTCCTTCATCCGCATCTGATTGAGGTTTTCTAGTTTTCTTTCAGAATCTCTGTATGCTGTTTCCAAGGATTTGCGCTGATCGAGGAATTTTACTTTTTGTTCCTCGTGTTCGGCTTTCAAATAATCTACGGCTATTTCATAAAGTTTTTTAGGAATATGTATTCTATTAAGATAGCCGAGAATTTGTGACTCCAAATCGTGGAGCTCAACATATTTCTGGCTGCAAATTTTGACTTTCGCTTTCTTTGTACATCGATAATAGGCGTAATGGTAGCCGTATTGGTTGTATTTTTCTTCGGCAGTTATCATAGACCCGCATTCCCCGCAACGGATAAGGCCAGTAAAGGCAAAACGATGATGTTTGGGTCGAGGTCTTCCTGGCCTTCCAAGGATTTCCTGAGCTTTCCAATATTCATCCTCAGTAATCATCGGTTCGTGCTTGCCTTGAAATATACCCTCTTTTCTTGTAATAAGGCCGTAATAAAAGGGGTTGTTGAACATATTGTACAAGACACTTAAACATAATGGCTTATTGCCGCTTCTTTTGTGTGTCTTTGTTCTGAATCCCCATTTGTCATTCGCCATTTTAATAATTTGTGAAGGGCTGAAGCCTTGAAGAAGTGAATCCCACATTTTTCTAGCCAGATAAAAACGGTCGGGGTCTTTCACGATAGCATTTTCACTTGGATTATTTTGATATCCCAATGGCGCTTTGCCTGGAAGCCAGCCTCTTTCCAATTTAGCCCTGTTACCTCGCTTAACATTATCGCTGAGGTCATCGACATATTTCTTTGCCATCCCAAATTCGATCTGCATAAGGAATTTATCATTGCTGTTGTTCCTGAATGTTCCATGGGGGCTTGCGATTTCGCAAAGCTTACCTTGATCCAAGGCCCACACTAACGCAGAACCGTCAATGGGGTTGCGGGCCAGTCGGTCCAGCTTCCAGCAGATAACGCCCTTTATCTGGCCTTTGTATATTTTTTTCATCATCTCGTTGAAGATAGGTCTTCCAGGGTATTTAGCCGATTGAGATTCAGTGAGAATTTCAGAAACATCCAAAGACAGTCTGCCTGCCAATTCTTTAAGTTCCTTCACCTGAGAGTCAATGGACAACACTTGGCGCTCTTCTGATTCGGAGGATTTACGGCAGTACATTACATAAGTGGACATATAACGAATGATTTCCGATAGAAAGATGCGGGTTCTTTTTATGGAAATTTATTAAGTTTATGATATTTCAGTTTATCATTTTCATTATTTTGGTCAACTTTACTTTCATTTTTTGAAGGATAAAGGATTACCCTTAAAAGGGTGGTCAAATTCAAAAACTTCTCATAGGCTATTTCCCTTGAGATTTCTTCGCCGAATTCTTCAAAATAGGTTTTTTGAAATCTTTCGATTATTTCAGGGCTTGGTTTCATAATATTCCATTACCTTTCAGGATAAAGGAATAGGCATAATAGATAAGGCAGGATGATTTTCCTCAAAAGACAATGCGTGCTTTTGTGAATGGCAAATTTGAAATTGACAAAGAAAGCGAATGTTTTTAAACTCATAAAAACAAAAAATATGAGCGAAGAAAAACCCAAACGTTATCAAATATCTTTTGAGCATCGAGATGGGAAGCTATATGTCCAATTCCATACTCCGGACAATCAATTCGTTGCTGAGCGTGAAGTGGAGAATAAGGATTCTTTAATTACGGAAGAGATGCTTCAGATTATTCAAGGCGATCCACGATTTCTCTTCAACACAAGGTTTCGAGACAATTAGCGCTATGCCCCTAAAGTATAAAAATACCATTGTTGGGCGCTGAGGTTTTATCGTCTTGAGGGGTGGGCAAGATTACCGGAACAGTTCAATATGTCACAAATAAAAATGCAAATAACCTAACTTTATCTCTTATTATTTCTTACCCTTGCAAGGATCGTAAAGATCAAGATTGCCCAGATCATACTTGCCGGGATTGGTTAGCACCAAGCCATCCGGCTTTGGAGTGCAACTGTAGTCGAAGAGAATGAGAGCCTTAAAGTCTGGATCAAATACCTGCAAAAAGTAATAGCTTTTCTTTGACTGTATATCCAGTGGATACTTTTTGAGAACCGAATAATACCCTTTGGGGGCATTATTTTTACATACCGTTAAGAATTCGCTGGCCGTGATGGTGTCTGGAATCGTGTCACCGTATACACCGATCATGGCAAAAGAACAGGCCGATACCGCTGATCCAAGGATGCCATATTCATCACTTTGCGCTTTCTGAGGAGTTGCGCAATTGGTTATTATACTCAAAGAGATAAGAATGATAAATATTGAAGGTAGTTTTTTCATGTCCAATATGTGACCTCCTGATTTTTAGAATCCATGTCAACCCCCGTATCGAGGTTCCAGTTCTTTATTAACCCGGTAAATTGCGTATTGCTTATCAAATTGTCATATGCGCTCTTCCAGGCGACCAAGACATTGTCCACCGTCTTCTGAAAAACGTCGGTAAAGGTACCGACCTTGTTTCCCGGTAGTCTCGTTTTCTCAAAATACTTGGCATAGTTGTCGGATAATGTTTCTTCTTCTATTTCATCCCTCGTTTTGTAAATAAAGTCTTCACCAATACCGATGTGCCGAAAAATAGCGACGAGAGTGGAACCTCCTTCGGCTAAATCAATAGCTTCCTTGTAAGTGGTAAACCACCGTGATGGGTGCGGCTCCTCATTCTTTTCGGAATAGTTTAGAATAATTTGATCTTTCCAAAAATCCATGACCTTATCAAAAACCTTCGATTCCCCGCAGAACCCTATCATTTCAGAGAATTCCGTATAACGTATGTCCCCATTTCTATGGATGTTATATATGACGGAATCCTCCGTCATCTCGCAAATACGATGTTTGTCTTTGTTTTGCGCATAGGGTCCAACGATTGCTTGTACCACTGGGTGGATTGTAGCGTCAGTCACTAAATGGGATAGATACCCCATAAGCCAGACAAACTTTGCTTCTTCGTTGGCCGTTCTTGCAGTCCAGGATGTCTTTAAGACGGCATACCCGGTTTCAAAAACGCTATTTGTTTTTTCATAGTGCATAACGTCCGCCCAATTCACATTTCCCGTCTCATAACTTAAGTAAGGCAGATCCGGACCTACCGATCCAAGAAACAAAAAATAGTAGTATTTGTTTAGAAGCTGCCACAGATCTTTTCCGAGTTTATCCTTGTTGGCTTTTGCTTGGTCACAAACTACAAAATGGGTAAATGCTCCGGCCATATAGTGTTTTACCTCCTCTCATTTTTTTCTTCCAATCCATCCAATGCATCAAAATATTAGCAACAAATTATTCCCCGTTAAACTCCATAGCTTTTTGATCGATTGCGGACAAATATTTCTTCGTCATTCGATATATCGCCAAGCGGATATTACGCGATGTCCCTTTCGTTTTTTCTGTTCTTTTCTTGGCCAATCCGCGACATTCCTTACTGATTTCGGCCAGCTTCAAGTGTTCCGGGTCGTGAGGATCAAAACGAGGGATGGAACACAATTCAAACGGCAATCGATGAATGCTGTTTTCATCTTTCAGATATTCTTTCCGATGAGATTGAACCCTTTGATTCACAACTGATGAATTCAACATCGCGCACAAGTAGTCTCCTTCCTCCTCACTCTCCGGATAATAGTAATGAGTCTCATGGTCCGCTATAAACCCATTAGTTTTGAAAGTGTGTTTTTTTTCTTGAGGGAAATGCAAAACAGCGGTCAGATTGTAACCAGAGGTATTATAGAGGACCACTAACTTGCTTTGAGGGTTTTGGACCGTAAGAGCCCGAGAAGAATCCAGCTTTTCGTGCAGACAACCAACATCGCCGGAACACGTGGTTTTCCATATTTGTTCTATTTCTTTCATCCACTGGGCAGCATAGAGTTGGCCGTTGCCGAGAAGTTGAGTGGCGTTCAATACACGGAGTTCAGTTTTTGAATGCAGGGGCACAAAAACTGAATCTGACTTGAGGACTGCAAAAGGTACCAGATTCCTTGGAAGAACGGTTTTAAATAGATATTCTTTTTCGATTCTTCCGTACTTGGTAAACCTCCATTGTTTTTTTGATCCCTTGTAGGCTTCGGTACTGGTTTCCAGAAACGGGGCGATGTGATCTTCGGGGCTGTCTGGAGCGGACTGCACAAACCAAAAACACCGAGGCAACAATGTTGCCCCTTGAGAAAATTTGTCGACATAGTAGGTATCCGTAGTCTCTTCCCCCTTCAGCGGGAAAGCTGTCTTAGCGTGCCTCTGTACCCGATCCTAGTAGCTGCAAATGTCCGTAGTTTTTCATTTCTTCCATACTTCAGACATTAAGTAACAAATTATCAATTTTAACAAGTGATTTAATTTTACTTTCTTTTTTCTCCTGATTTCCACAATAAACTTTCCGGCACTTGGGAATTTGTCGGCTCCACAGTGATTCCGTCGCCGTCAGATGTAAAGACTATGCTGCCATGTAGATCAGTTCGATAAAAGTTACTTGCTTCAATTCTTTCTTTCAGCCTTTTTAAGGCATCATTGGTTGGATGACCATAATTTTTCTTGCCATCTTCACCATAATCCTTATCGTTGGCAGAAATAACGGCATAATCAAGCTTTAAGGCATCAAGAAAATCAGGGCTTGAAGACGTTTCGGAACCGTGATGTCCGACTTTTAAAACAGTGGCAGAAATATCCTTATTGAGCAGCAATTTCTCTGTTTTTTTTGAAATGTCTCCGGTTAAAAGGAAGCTATTGTTTTTATATGTAATCTTTAAGACTATAGAATTATCATTTTTCTCACCCTTTTTCGAGAAACCCGCGAGGTTTTCAAAAGGATAAATGGTGGATACGGTAACTTGTTCACCTAAGTCAATCTCAGGAGGTCCCCGCGCCGACACTTGCTTAATTGTCTGTTTGCCTGGACTGTAACGCTGGATACATTGGATTACTTGTTGAAGGTTGCTTTCCTCTCTGCCGTAGTAAAAACTGCCTATAAAATAATCCGGTTTATTTTTCCCATTGTCAGGCTTGCACAGGTAGTTGAAACCTTTGTAATGATCCGTATCGTAATGAGTGAGAAGAACATAATCTAACACCAAATCGTCTATTACTCCGGCGGTTTTCAACTTCTCAATATATTTAAAAGCATTCCGTTTGTTTTCGCTTTCGGTGTTTTTGTAATGATCCCCGGTGTCAATAAGAAGTTTCTTATTATTTGTCCCGATAACCAGAATGGAATCTCCTTGACCCACATCGATAAAGTGGACCCTAAGATCGGCAGCAAAAGAAGACGACAGGAATAAAAGAAGAAAGGAAATGGTAAAAACAATTCGTTTGTTTATTTTCCTACACATTTACACCCCCTTATTTTTAAATTATTCAAAATTGTTTCTGTAAACTTTATCTTCTCTGGGTTGCAGGTATAATTTATTAAGATAACTTTTTTCTTTCAATAAAACCTCCTCTTACAAGAGGTGAAAAATTTATGTTTTCTTTTTTTATTTGCCTCAATAGGCAAATCTTCTTCCCTTATTTGTATTTACCGTTTTTGGTAATTTTTAATCAATGAAAAAAATTAATTACAAGAATATACCTAACTGCTTGCGGAAGCTGAGGAAAGTAAATGGCTATAGTCAAAAGCAAGTGGCAATGATTTTGGGAGTCAGAAATACCGGGATGATTTCTCGCTGGGAGAAAGGCTGGAGAATGCCAAGTCCTTTAAATATCTTCCGGCTTTCTATTTTATACAATACGATGGCCGATGCCCTGTACATCGATCTTATCAGATTCATGAGAAAAGAAATCCAGGAGAAAAAGAGAAATTTGGAATAAAGATAAAATAACCGATTTTATTATGGAAAATGAATATATTAACGGAGAAATGGGAGCCAGAAGTATAAAGAATGGGGAATGGTATTGGATTTCCAAAGCAGTGATGCAAAACTATGCAACCAAAATCAAATCAATAGGCATAGCGGTTTATAATTTATTAGCATCCCTCGCAGACGGCAAGCAATGTTGTTTTCCTTCCCAAAAGTACATCGCCAAGTCTCTTGGATGTTCTAGAACCACAATTAGCAAGACTCTCAATCTCTTGGAAAAGCAAGGACTAATTTTAATCGTAAAGAGAAGCCGGTACCGCTGCGTCTACCAACTTCTCAATGTTAGATGCAAACGTGAGGAAACTCAGATGTTCACTGAGAGTTACTCAGATGTTCACCAAATGAGCACTAACAATAATAAATTAACAAAAATTATTAACAAGAAAGAGGATGGTATTAAAAAATTTGATTCTTCATTTAGGCCAGAGACCAGAGAAGAATTGTTAGCTTATGACCTTGCCACCGCTTTCAATGACTTTGAAAATTTGTCCCGATATCTAACGCTGGCCAAGTATTACCCGGAGAACCTCTTGAGACAAATACTCAGCGAGACGAAAGAAATACCGGACAGCAAAATCAAAACCAGCCGATCAGCGATCTTTAATTATTTTGTCAAAAAATATGTCCGCCAAAACAATCACTATCCTGGGAATTAATCCGGGAACCAAGTATCTGGCTGTCGCAGTTTTTAGAGGCTCAGAACTTAGGGAATGGTCCATCAAGACATTCAAAGGCAAATGGTCAAAGGTAAAGATGAAAAAAATAATCGCCGTCATTGCCGACATTATAACCCAATACGACGCCGACATCCTAGCCATCAAACAGCTTCATCCTTCGAGGAGTTCTCATTATCTGGACTTACTGGTTTCAGAAATAAAGAATACAGCACGTCGAAGAGGCTTGAGCATATACGACTACTCGATTAAACAATTGGAAAGATTTTTTTGTCCGGAAGGCAAAAACAACAAAGAGAGAATGACGGAGAGAATCGTGCTGGAATATCCGGTTCTATTTTATGAGTTTAACAAGGAGAAAAACCACAAAAATCCATATTACATCCGGCTGTTTGAAGCCGTTGCATTAGGATCAATTTGCCACGATCAATCTGGATAATACATAACCCAATTAATTATTAAAACAAAAAAAGTATGCCTCAAAACAAGTATAAAATATTGGCCATCGATCCGGGTACCAGACATATGGGCATCGCCTTTTTGGAGGGCGGTGGGCTTCTCTATCATTGGGTGAAGGAGATACCCAAAGATAGATTACCTCATGAAACCTTGAAAGAAGGGAGAAAAACGATTCTCCGGGCCATAAAGGACTTCAAACCAAAAATATTGGTTATTGAAAAAACTTTTTTTGCCAACAACAGCAATGCCGCTCTTCTTAATGTTTTTGTCGATGAGATAAAAGCAATTGGGAGAAGAAAGGGACTGAAGGTAATAAGCTTTGCTCCAAGCTCGGTGAAGAAATTCATCTGCGGCAATGGCAGAGCGAGTAAAATGGAAGTCGCCAGAGTGATTATCACAAAATATCCCGAACTCAAGGTTTATCTTACCCAAGATAGGGCTTGGAAAGAGAAGTACCATCAGAATATGTTCGATGCGGTAGCGCTGGCTAATATGGTATTAGCAAAGGGAACCAGCACTTTACGTTCTTTAAGAAAATAGCGGTATATTTCTATTTGATTTTCCATTTTGTTGCGGATACAATGAGTCAAAATTACGTTTTTTATCGGTGGGGCGCTTTCATAAAAAGATTGAAGCAAACCAAGATTTCCAAGGAATAGGTTTTTAAAACCAATAAGGAGCTTGCCACTGCCCCTCCCCCCGACATCCTTCCTCTAGAATCCTTTAGCCTTAATTTAAAAGTAAATCAATTTTCTTGACATTTTTTTAATAATTTCAAATATAATGTATACAAAAAAGGGGCGGATTTTTTATCAACATATTACATTAGTTATGCAATAATATCCACCGCCTCCATCTCGTTGAGTAGGAGGTAAGGCATGTCAAAATCAGTAATATGGGCTCTCATCGGTCTTGGATTTCTGTTTTTCCTCATCGGCATGGCTTTCAGCAAATTCCTTATATTTATTGGGCTCATAATGCTGGCTGGCGGGCTTTTTCTCGGTTTAGGCCCTGATGGAATTTTGAGAAAAGATCAGGTTGTCGATTCCTGGGGAATGCTCATCGAAAAAGCACAAGGCAAAGCAGAAAACGTTTTTCAAAATACCGATTCTCACATCAAGGAAAGCAAGGCTCCATCTATTGAAATGGAGAGAAAATCGATAGGCCCTGGGATCGTCAGAGGATTAATGGGTGCGACAAGAGATTTTCTGGTAGTTACATATATACAAAGCATGCGGATGAAACCATATAAGATTTTCCTTAATGCTCGGGATTATGGCGACAACCTCGATGTCTCTTGGTATTTGACTTTCAAACCATCGCTACTCCAAGCCGCTATGTGCCTGATCCCCTTTGTCAATGTTTTCCCGCGTACTTCGATGGAGATTGATCTTTTTGACCAGCAAGATTTACGCGCTTATTCCACGGTTGTTCATCATTCGGTTCTTAAAAGCGTGGAAAAGTTAATGCTTGAACTCAATCAGGACACTTCGAAAATTGATCGGAAATCAAGAGGTTTTCTGGGAATTTCATGACAAAAGGTGAATAGTGGGGTTTTGGGATAAGCTTTTCGGAAATGATGAAAAAAATAAATCATCTTCTGAATTAAAAAACAGCAATATAGAAGAACCTGTAGTTATCTCTGAAGATATTCCCAATACCATAGACCTTGGCTGGTATTGGTCAGATAATAAGCAGGAATATCAACTGGCCAAGATCAGCGAAAAAGATAGGGCTACCCATTTTTATGTAATTGGCGCTACCGGCACCGGAAAAACAAAATTCCTTGAATTCCTCATCAAGCAAGATATTCTTAAGGAAAACGGTTTTGGCGTGATTGATCCTCATGGCGATTTAATCGAGAGTGTCAAAGGGTTCATGGCTTGTTACTCAAATGAAAAAGAAATTTCTGAAAGGGTGGTTTTGATTGATCCGGTTGATTCTCGATTCACCGTCACATTTAACCCGTTGGAAAAATTTCCTAATACTTCAATCCCGGAACAAGTTGGTGAACTGATAAGCGCCTTTAAGAAAATATGGGCTGACTCCTGGGGCGTGAGAATGGAAGACTTAATGCGGAATTCTCTCATCGCCCTTGGTGAAGCTGGTTATACCTTGGCAGACCTTCCCCGATTCCTCAATAATAGGTCTTTGCGAGAGTTAATTTTAAAAAATGTTACCCATCCCATTGCTCAGGAATATTTTCAGCGATTCGAGAGCCTTACCGACAGAGGACAAATAACCTGGATAGAGCCGATTATGAACAAGATTAATGCCTTTCTTTCTGACGAGAGAATAAGGCAGATGTTTTCCTCCAACCGCAATTCTTTCAATCTGCGGGACGTGATGGATAATCGCAAAGCCCTCTTGGTAAAACTCAACAAAGGGAAACTCAAAGGTTCCGCTGATCTCCTTGGTTCCTTGCTCATGTCTATGATCCAGGTGGCCGCTTTTTCTAGATCGGAACTTCCGCAGCATAAACGGGTGCCGTTCTATTTGTACATTGATGAGTTTCAAAACTTCGCCAGTGAGAACTTTGCCGTCATACTGTCTGAAGCCAGGAAGTACGGCCTTTCACTTGTGATGGCCCATCAGACCCTTTCTCAAATTTCCGATGAACTGCGAGGTTTGATTCTAGGAAATACTGGAATCCAGACTTACTTCCGGCTTAACCGGCAAGACGCATCTCTCTTGGCCAAGGAATCGTTTGAGTATTCCGGTTACGAGGTAAAGACGGTCAACAACTTCAACCCGAAGTTCTGGAGCTATGCGGAAGAATGGGAACACAAAACAGAAGAACTTCAAAATCTTCCTCCACGATTTTGTTATGTGAAACACAAGATCGATGGCGGGATGCTTCAGCTCCAAACGGTTGAGATCGAACCACCATGGGAGATCATGGAAATGAGACCTCACGAATATGACGAATATTCTAAGGGATTATCATTTGGAAAAAAACATTTGGTATCAAGAGAAGAAATCATTTCTCTTATCGATCAAAGACGACAAAGGTTTGAAGAAGAAATCGAGTCAAGGAGGATAAAGGAAAAGAAGGAAGAGGAAGTTGTGGTGCCGATGAAGCCAGCGGCGAAGGAAACGGAGCAGCCAAAAAAAGAGAGACCGGTTCCAGAAAGACCAGCGCCGCCGCAACGCGAGAAAGTCCGCGCGATTGATTTCAAGGGCGATGAAAAGAAAGCGGAGTCCCAGCATCGGTATCTTCAGTCGCTTATAAAGAAGGCGGCGGAAGACAAGGGTTACAAAGCAACCGTCGAGCAGCCCACCCCTGATGGACAAGGAAGGATTGATGTAAGCCTCGAAAGGGACGGCAAGAAGATTGCCTGCGAGATTTCTGTCACTTCGACGCCCGAGCAGGAACTTTCAAACATCGAGAAGTGTTTGCTGGCGGGCTACGAAAAGGTAGTCCTCTGCTCAGCCGACGGGAGGAATTTGAAGAAGATATCTGATTTTGTCTCGGATAAGTTGAGTAAAAATGATCTGACAAAGGTGTTGTTCTTACAACCCGATGAATTCCTGTTTTTCCTTGAAGGCGAGGCAGCGAAGAAGACAGTGAAGGAAGAGCGAGTCAAAGGATACAAGGTAAAAGTGCAGTACCAGCCAGTCGAAGAAACCGAAAAAAAGAACAAGAAGGAAGCGGTGGCTCAGGTGATTATTGGGGCGCTCAAGAGGATGAAGGGTGGGAAATGAAAAGAAAGACCAGCATGATTCCAGGTTGGTCTTTGAGACGGGCTTAGATAGAGATTATCCGTAAGCCCTTCACTTCTTTGAAGTGTTTTTTATTGTTAGTGAGGAGAGTCAGATCGTAGCGGAGAGCCGTAGAAGCGATCAAAAGATCAAAGTCGCCTATCGTTTTCTTTTGCCTCCTGAGCCGTCCTCTCTCCTTTCCGAAAATCTGACCGATTTCTTGATTGACCTCTATAACTGTAAGGTCAGCGGACAAAAATTCGTCGAGATTCATTTGAGCCTTTTCAGGATTCTTCGAGTAATACACGCCTTCATAAAGCTCGGCCAAAGATACCACGCTAATTGCCAGACCTTCTAGAGAAAATTCTTCCAGTCGCTCGGTAACTTCAGGCATACCTTTCAAATGGTCTATAACCCAATCCGTATCGATCAAGTATTTCATAGCTTGACCTCCGACCGGGTAGAAACGAGACGATTCTTATAGATATCCCTTTTGAACTTATCAGTATCAACCAGCCCGCTCCAACTACCGGCAGTGGATTTGAGAACTTCCTGAAGACCCTTCTTCTTTGAATTCACTTCTTTGATGGAAATGAAGACTTCTTTGCCTTCGGGAATTTCTACCTTTTCCAAAGGTTTGAATGATCCCTTAACCATCTTGGCTCTAATTACTGTTTCCATATGACCTCCTTATGTCTTATCGTATCATATTCTTACACTAAATGGCTTTTTATCTTTCGTCAAGTTCACGGCAAGGTATTGAGGGAGCCCCTCCGGGGCGGATGGGAGTGGCATTGCCATTGCAAACCCTGTGACCCGCAGGACGCTTTCTGGACAAGGGCTGTCCGGGGACCGTGGGCAGCGCTAACCTCCCCCAAAAGAGGCTCCGCCACTTCTAAATTTGTGGAAGGAGAAGGATGGGTGTCACCCTTTGGGGATACCTTGCTTGGAGGGGGCGCCTCGGAAGAGGGAATCCAAAGGGAGAAACCAAGGCGGGGGAGGAGCGGCACAGGGTTTGTCTGCCACGGGGTGGGCGGGTGGATTTTTTTCGATATTGTCAATATTTGTCCCCTATTTCTTATTGATTAGATCTGAGGGAATTAACCCGCCTGTGCACCTATAAGACTAATATGATCTTGCAGTTGAGAACACGAGCGACTGAAAAAGTAAGGATAGTAGGCTCCAACGCAAAATTCACAGTTATGTCTACCCACCTATTTAGATCGAATAGCAGCGACCGGAAATTCTTGAAAGACGTAATTCAAGGACTTAGACAATCTTGAATGTTCTTTGTGGTTGGAAGAAACTATCTTCTTTCCCACCTTACACTGCAAGGCTATAAGTAGGTCGCCGATCCCTCTGCAAACATTATTTTGCCAAGGAAACTCGCCTGTTTGCAAGGTGCTCTTGGCAACATTTGCACAGCGGACTAGTTCCAATGTTGTTTCTTCCGTCGTTAAGGAAGACAAATCCGCGACAAACTTTTGCAGGTTAGGACTGTGACTATTCATGAAATCAACGATTGAGCATTTTGTGTTGTCTTTTCTGCATCTATGTATGGTAGCATTCCATTTTGTCCCATCATCATCTGGTTCTTCAAGAGCTCTTGTGCACCTAAAGTCATCAAAGACTTTGTCAATGCTCGTAAGCATTCCTTGCCAAGCTAAAGATACCTGAGCGTTAATGTGTGTGAGAAGTTCATTCTTGGCCTCAGCCCATGGATTAATCGCATATTGCGCGCCGCCTAGGGCTTTTATCAAAAGGCAAAACATAAGGTAGGCCTTGCGTCCTCCACTATTGACTACCTTCGATCCGGCAGTTTCAAAACTGTCACTGGTGGATATTTTCTTGTGCAGAAGAATGAGATCTTGAATATAAGTTGCTTTGAATTCTACCAACGAGAAGGCTGAGATCGCCGTCGGATGATTACCGTCAAATTCGGCTTGCGCCGCCTGTCGCACGGGAAGGTCAGCGCTGACTCTGAATAATTGCATGTCGGTATCAAGGAAAGTGTGACTGTCATCCGTCATCTTTTAAGCGGCTTTTTTCGAGCAGCGTCTCCATCATTTCCTGCAACTCCTGCGCTTCTTCCTCGTTTACATCAGCGATACCGAGATGCAGCATCGGCTTTAAACCAAGGTTGATTACATTCTTGACAACTTTTTTGCTGTCCTGTTTTGATAAACGGGGTTGGCGTAAAACGTTGGATGCGTCTATGAATAATCTGAGCTCCGGAAAATTGAAGTCTGAGATGTCTTGTTCTTTCGTGGAACTTATAAGCGCCCCGAGTATCTTCCGGTGATGGTTGGTTAGATCTTCGCCTTGTCGGGACAACATTTGAAGCATGTCCTTCCACTCGTCAAAATTGTTGGACCTTTCAGACATTCCCAATGTTTGGTCATTTGCAATGCTAATTCTATCAAAAATATCATTAAGGAGTGCTCTTATCTTTGAGCCTAACGACTGATGCAGGTCTTCCTGATATGTTTGTCTTGTTGCCTTATCAACAAAGTGTTCTCTGTGTATATTTGCCTTGTACTCTAACCCGAGCGTAGGCGAGGTAGTATCTTTTTGCAGATAATCAAAGATAGACGCTTTGCTCTCAACAATTCCGATACCTGTATAATCAATATAGTCCTTATGTTCCGGCGTTCCAATGGTAATAGGCGTTATGATGGCTGTCATATTTTGTCCAACATAGGCAAGAATATTTTCTTGCTGGCTATGTATTGTTCCACTATGTATTCTTCAAAAGATATAATCTCGGGATGTGCACGAGAGCAGTCTATGTCAAGAAACACTCCATACATTGGGTTAGCGGAATACTGAGCTAATTTCTTGATTTTTTCTATACGATACCTGTTTTGATTCTTTGAAAGAAATCTTGGCTCTGTTTTTAGAAGACTAGACGGATCGACGGCTTCGTATCGAGTTCCCGCATATTGTCTGACACGGTATTCATCATCGCCCATAAAAAACACCGTGGTGAGATCGCGAGTTTTGATCATAAAACCTAATTCAGTTATTGCCTCTGGTGTTCTTATATTGTAATCAGATCGACCAAGCCTTCTTTCAGACTCTTCTATAGACATCGTCGGAAGTAAATAGACTAATCTGCAACCTACTCTAAGTAAATCATCCAGCCCTAGATTTGCTTGTATTATTTTCCAGAGTTTTGATATTTCTTTAGCAATGTCAGCTATATTGTCCTCATCGGGCTTACGCGCGGAAAAGTTGTAATTTGTGTTATTGAAATTTACAGTAAACGATCTTTCAACGTTTTCTAATCTTCCCGACTGAACATCTACCTGTGAGACGATCCATCCGTCACAATTTCTCTCTATGTCAAGTAGACATTGGCCACACCTGTCAAAATACAAATGTCCGGATGCATAGCGAATCTCAAATATAAGCGAATCAAGATAATAGTTCAACTTATTCATACAGTTGATCCCATATATTAAGGATAGAATATTTACTTCAAAGAAAGCAAACATATTTTCTTCTAATAGAGGGCGTGCTTCTTTCTGTGTGGTAGCAATTAGTTTTAGCTGCTGCACCTCCATCCCTCCATTATTATAAGTATTTACCAAGGAACGAATTGTCCTAAGTGTCAGCTATCCCCTCCTTCTGTTATTCCTGATACGCGATATGATTGAAAACATGAAAAACGAAGAAATCAATTCTGTAACTTCCTTCGCGGTGACTAATTATCGTGACATCCGAAAGATATTCGGTATTAAGGAAAAAAATCGCCGGGGGCATATGTATGTCATCGGTAAAACCGGTGCGGGCAAATCAACCCTAATAAAAACCATGGTTATTTCCGATATCCTCGATGGCAACGGAGTTGCCTTGATTGACCCACACGGCGATTTGGTCCAGGACATTCTGGATTTCATTTCAGAGAACAGAATTAACGATGTTGTCTACTTCAACCCGGCTGATCTGGAATACCCCATAGCTCTCAACCCCTTGGAATCGGTACCCGCCGATTTTCGGGGCTTAATAGTCTCGGGACTTATCTCGGTTTTCAAAAAGATTTGGGGAGAGTTCTGGGGTCCCAGACTGGAGCATATTTTGAGACACGCCCTTTTAACCCTCATGGAATATCCCGGAAGCACTCTTCTTGATTTGCCAAGACTTTTAACCGACAAAGATTTTAGAGCCAGTATTCTTCAAAAGATTACAAGTCAGCAACTCAAGCAGTTCTGGTTCTTTGAGTTTGATAAATATTCCGTCTGGCTCCGGTCGCAGGCCATATCACCTATTCTCAATAAAATCGGTCAATTTGTTACTAGTCCGCTTTTAAGTCATATCGTCGGCCAGAAAAAAAATATCTTTCATTTCCGAAAGCTTATGGACGAAGGAAAAATATTAATCGCAAATTTGGCCAAGGGAAAGATTGGAGAGGATAACTGTTCACTTCTCGGTTCCATGATTGTCACGGAAATTCAACTGGCTGCTTTGAGCCGGGTAGACATTCCCGAAAACCAAAGGAGGTCGTGTTATCTCTACGTTGACGAGGTTCATAGTTTTTTAACCCTGGCCTTTGCGGACATTTTATCGGCTGCTAGAAAATATGGTCTGAGTTTAGTTCTCGCCCACCAATACATCGAGCAACTTGATAAAGAAATACGCTCCGCCATTTTCGGCAATGTCGGCACCATCATTGCCTTTAGGGTAGGGGCCGAAGACGCCGAATATCTAGCGAGAGAATTTTATCCGATCTTTGAAGAGTCTGACCTCATAAACCTTCCGAATCACCATATCTATCTCAAGCTCATGATTGATGGGGTAACCTCAAAACCCTTCAGCGCCGTTACTCTTATGCCGAAAGAGCCGGATAAAAGTTACAAAGAACAAGTGATTGAGGCGTCAAGGAAACATTATGCCAGAAAACGAGAAGATGTTGAGAAAGAAATAACTCTCCGTTACTATTCAGCACCATTTCAGAAATTGCTGCCTTCAAAAACCTCTCAACCATCTATGTTTTAACATACAATCAAGATATTGCCCAATAAGGCAATAATCATCTCCTTTTATATAATCTCCATTCTTCTAAGCTAAAGATAACAAACCTATTGTTCTTTTAAAAAATACAAGGAGGTGAAACGTGTGCAAAGGTATTTACAGCCCGAAAATCAGAGAAAATTTAATTCCATATCTTTACAGGTTAAGCCGACATTTAGGCGTTCCGATGACGAAGCTGGCAAGCCAGTTTATCGAACAAGCAATATCCCATTTCAAAGAAACCGGGATTTTCTCGGAAATAGAAGCGGAAGAAAAAACTCTCGACGAATTAACAGCTCATTTCAGGAAACTGCTGAGTTACAGAAAAAAGAAAACCGCCGGGGTCATCGAACTTCTGCGAAAAATTGCATAGGAGGTGCAAGATGGAGCTTAAAGAAATTTCCGATCAGGAACTATTTGAGCTTATAAGACAAATCTTTCCCAATGTTTCTTTCCGGAGAGTGGAAGATAACCGCAATATTCTGATTCATCTGCTTGGAAGAATTCAAAAAATAATTGGAGGTGTACGATGGAAGAATTAATGGTTCAAAGAGGAGGATTAATCGTAACCAGAGAACAGCTTGACCTCGTAAAAGTACCGGGAGCGACTGATTCATATATTCCAGTATCTCATTACCATCTGGCCGACAAACTCGTCAACATGTCAACTGACATTCTCCGTGACTATGTATTGGTCGGAGAAAACTACGCAGTCGCCAGACAAGGAAACCAGATGTTCGCGGTTCTCAAATTCCAGCGGGATGAATCCAGCATGGCGCTCTCGATTGCCTTCCGGAATTCCTACGACCGCTCAATGAGCCTTGGCCTCGCCATCGGCGCATCAGTCTTTGTCTGCGACAACCTGGCACTGGAGGGAAACATCGTCATTATGAGAAAACACACCAAAAACGTTTGGAATGAACTGGAAGACCTGGCCATTACTACTCTCTATAAATCCCAAAAGACTTTCAGTCAGATCGTCGCTAACTCGGGGCTTCTCAAGAAACAGAGACTTCAGAACGATGAAGCTTTTATGTTCATGGGAATGCTGCTGGGGTACAATATTATTAGTGTAAGACAGTTTACTGTGCTTAAAGAACAATGGCTTCGTCCAACCCATCCTGAATTTGAAGAAAGGAATATGTGGTCATTTTTTAACGCTACAACGGAGAGTCTCAAAAGCTGTCCGCCCGTGACGATCATGGAGAAGCACGCCCAGGCTTACAATTTTCTCATACAGGGCAAGCTTCCTGCTGTTACAGCGTAAACCAATCTTAAGGAGAATATTATGATTGTCTCACGAGAAAAAGCGAAGCTTTCAAGTCCAAGTGCGGTGGCAGACCTTCTTAAGAAAATTTTCAATAGGGAGGACAACCTGTCCAAGGATAAAGAACATTTCTGGGTGATTATCGTTGATACCCGGAATAAGGTAAAATTCGTTGAGCTTGTAAGCCTCGGAACTATGAATTCCAGTTTGGTTCATCCAAGAGAAGTTTTCAGAAGAGCAATCAAAAGAGGGGCTTCTTCAATAATTCTGGGACATAATCATCCCTCCGGAAATACCGAGCCCAGCGAAGAAGATATGCGAATAACCAAAAGACTCATTGAAGTTGGAAAGATTATTGGCATTGAAGTTCTCGACCACGTGGTCATTGGCACAAACGGATATTCCTTTAAGGAAAAAGGATTGATTTAGGGAGGCGTAATATGGAAAAAATTCCCATCAGGAATCTTGAGTCCCTGCTTGAAGGAACAGTAATCAAATTCGATTGTGAACCTTGCCACAACTGCGGGTATTAGGAGGTAATTATGAATTACATAATCATCAATTGGACCGACTTGACCCATATCCTGCCTATCGTAAATGAAGACGGAACAACTATGCTCTTCGAAACTTACGAAGACGCATTGGTATATGGAACGGATAATCTCAATTTCTATTGGAAGGTAGTTGAAATATGTATTGAATCCTATGGAGGTTGAAAAACCGTCCCTTCAAAACCACAACGATGAACCACAGGGAGATGTAAAAACATCTCCTTTTTAGTTTGCCGAAAAATTACGGGTTTGTTATCGTTGCCAAAAAAATTCCACGTTGTATAATAGAAGCATCTTCTAAAATCCTTTCTAAACATTTAACAAAAACAAAATGTATTGCACCGACATTCCAGCGCCGACCTTCCTCATATTTTCAACCTCCGTTCCGTATCTTCTCTATTACTCCCACATCCCCGCAACCGTAGTCTCTCTCCTGCTCGGTTTTTTCGTCTACTTCCAGAATCGGTCTTTAGTGGGCAGGATTCTTTTTTCCATTGCCGGAGTTTTTGCCTTGTGGTCGTTTCTGGATATTATCGTCTGGACAAACGTTGATAGTGTAATTATAACCACCGCCTGGTCTTTTTTTGGCATTCTCTATTCCTTGATCTACATCCTGTCACTGTATTTCGTCTATGTCTTTTTGGACGGGCAAGATGTTTCTTGGAATAAGAAAATAATCCTGGGGCTTCTTTTTCTGCCGGTGGTGATTTTCTCTTTTAGCGCATACAACATTGCCGGATTCGATCTCGATAAATGCGAGGTCATCGAAGGGCCGATCTTCACCAACTATTACTATTTCCTCGGTCTGTTCCTCTTCCTCTGGATAGTAGTGGTCACTATCAACCGATACAGAAAAGCGGACAAGGAATTCCGAAAACAAATTCTCCTTCTCATTACCGGTATGGGGTTATTCCTCTCTTCCTTTTTCGTTTCCGGATACCTGGCCAGCCATCTCGACAATTTTGAACTGGAACAGTACGGATTATTCGGGATGACCGTTTTCATGGCATTCTTGGCTTATCTGATCGTAAGGTTCCGGGCCTTTCACGTAAAGCTTTTGGGGGTGCAGGCTTTGGTGACTGCACTGGTCATTCTGATCGGATCGGAGCTTCTGCTCCGGACTTCGGGCGATAGAATCCTGCCGGCTATTACCTTTCTCCTTTCAGTGCTTTTCGGCTTCTTCCTGATCAGGTCGGTTAAAAATGAAGTGGAGCGGAAAGAGGAACTTCAGGAGGTGAGTTACAAGCTGGCTGTAGCCAACGAAGAACTCAAGAAAATGGATAATGTCAAATCGGAATTCATCTCCGTTGCTTCACATCAGCTCAAGACGCCTTTGGGCGCTCTCAAGGGATATATCTCCATGGCCATGAATGGAGACTTCGGAGAAGTGGGCCAGCCAATGAACGAGGCCCTCAGCAAAATGCAAGTCCTC